>Ga0180301_10000177_pt1 | contig 47773 bp, 39 predicted proteins | sample GuaBasSediGuay16_FD_121797 | JGI IMG/M metagenome (GOLD analysis project Ga0180301, IMG submission 121797) | Subseafloor sediment microbial communities from Guaymas Basin, Gulf of California, Mexico - Guay16, Core 4569-2, 12-15 cm | ecosystem: Environmental > Aquatic > Marine > Hydrothermal... | reverse complement strand
TTTTTCTTGCTTTCCTGAATTTTCCTAGATCCTCTAATTTTTTGAAAACTTTTTTTTCTTTTGGTTTCAGGTCGTTCTTAATTTTCTCACCAAGTTCTTCTAAACTTTCTTTCCTGATTCTTGGTTTCAGTTTTTCAAGTCTTTCGAAAGCCCTCTTCTCTTTCTTGCCTAGTTTCTCTAGTTTTTCAAACACTGTTTCTATCTCTTTTGTTTCAACTTCTTCTGGCTTAGCTGACGGCTTAGCTTTGACTACTTTTTCAGGCTTGATTTTTTCTGGCTTTGGTTTGAGTCCAACTGGTTTGACAGGTCTGACAGGTTTGACAGGTCTTTTACCAAGTCTAGCCAAACGTTCAAATGTTTTGTCTTTTTTAACTCTTCTTAGCTTCAGGCGTTCTCTTAAACTTGCCAATGGCATCCAGCCACCTCTTTCTTCTAATGGTTTCTTTAACTCCTCTATCTTCTTTTTTCTTGCCTCTTCTCTGCTTGGTCCAAACCGCTCGAGGAAAGCCTCTCTTTTCTTTCTTTTCTCTTCCCTAACCCTGCGCCTCTTTTCTTCTATCAGTCTAGCCCTCTCTATCGCAGCCCTTTGCTCAGGTGTTAGCTCGGGCTTCTTCGGAGGGGGCGCAATTATTGGGGGGATAACAGGTCTGGGCGCAGCCGGGGCTTTCTTTGCCCATGGTTTCATCTTTATCAAGAATGCAATAGCTCCTCCAACAATCATGATCCCTAAAATCAAGAAAATATAAGTCAACAACATTGACTTAGGATGTTCGAGAGGATCTACTGGACTAGTGCCTTCTTCAACCTCTTTCCCATCTTTCCAACCATCACCATCACTATCTGCATTATTTGGATCTGTTCCAAGCTTGAACTCTTCAAGATTGGTTAATCCATCACTATCTGGATCAAGCCTGGCATCATCAGGATTAAACCTGTCCAGTCCATGTTCATCCTCCCATCCATCGTTCATTCCATCGCCATCTGAATCTTTTAACGAGGCTGCTGTACACACACCAGCCTTACAGAAATCACTCGCACAGTCACTATCCGAATCGCATCCTTTACCATCTTCACATTTTTTTCCAAATAATGTCACACATGTTCCACCACAGTCAACATCTGTCTCGCTATGACTAGCATTACTCCTAGAAGAATTATCTGAACATGTTGGCAATGAACAAATCCAGTCCGCACAAGCAAGATTGCTCTTGCAATCGTAATCATTCTCGCACTCAAGCCCCAGCCCGCATAAACCTTCCTCTCCCAGAAGATGCTCACACACCTCTCCACAATCGATATCTGTCTCAAAACCATTCTTCTTGTTGTCTGTGCAGCTTGCTTCTCTGCAGACACCAATGCTCACATCACAATAACCAGACTCACAATCAGAATCTGAATGGCATGTTATGTCTTCAGGGCAGGCTTCACAATCTACACCACCACAATCAACACCAGTCTCATCTTCATCCATGACACCATTCACGCAATGCTCTGGCACACCTCTTGGTTCATATACGATAGTGCTACTATCCTTGAACTCGCCATACCTAGAGAATTTATCTATTGCTTGAGCCCTCACCCTAAATCCAGCACCGTCAGTAAAGTTCAGTTTAATGCCGTCTCTCCTTGTGTCGCTTATAACATCATTTTCTGTAAATATCCAGCCTGTTACCTGCCTGCCTGAGCTATCAAAAATAGTAAAGTTATAACCAGCTATGCTTGCTTTGTCAGCCTCTCTAGGCCTAAACTCTATCCTGAACTTCTTTGAGTAGGTTTTTTCTGTAGAAGAATGATTTCTAACATCAGACAACACCACTTCTTCTAATTCAGGCGGCGTGAGGTCCACAACATAGCTGTGCGACACAGTAGCAATCTCGTTTGTTGTTAAACTTGAGCATCTTACAATTACATTATGCTCTCCCTCCTCCTTCTCACCCAAGTAAACCACGTGTGTATAAAGATCGTCTGTAGGCAATGATTCATAGCCAGCACCTTCATTAAAGTAACACTCTGAACGTTTGCTTGTCACAACATACAATGTTATGTTTGGATCGCCTGTGAATGCAGATGGACTCAGTATGTTCGCTGTAAGCTCTGCTGAAATATCCACACTAAAGTCAAGCCTAACATCATCTGAGTCTAAGCCATTTAATCCGCGACACACCACACTATACGAATAGGATCTCTTATCCGACGGAAGAAATAAGCGATATCTATGCAGATGTTTATATGTTTCTTCTTTTGTTTCATCTTCCTCCATGAAATAAGAACCATTAATGTCATCTCCTGTAAGAGCCATTGAATCAAAGGTATTGTTAAGAGCATCAAACTTACATACAGCTAAATCGTCTGTCTCAATGTAGAAATCAACAGCCGCCCCTCTCGGAGGAGCTCTTGTTAGCTCTTGTACAACCTGCGGCGATGCACCGTAATCTAGTATCCTTGGCGGAGTGTCATCTATATGGAATGTAACTATTTTGGTTGCCAGATATCCGTATTCAACATCCTTACATTTGATATACTTAACACTCCCTTCAAAAACCGTTGTTGCAGTCTGATGTATTATACCCTGTGGTGTTGACATCTGCTGCAACACCTCAAACGGAAGATCCGCACCACCTATCGCGCATCTCGAGTCAATATTTGTTCTAACCTTGACTGTTATATTTTCTCTAGGAGCATAGCCAAACCTAGGGTAGAGCAAGTCTATCGACAAGAATTCTGCACTTATTAAAATCTTGTAAATATCAACAAAACCCTTATTGCCAAGAAGATCCTCTGCACGCACTGTCAACAGGTAGTCGCTATTATGCAGAGGTCTCTCTAGCACGATATCCAGCGTGATGTTATCAAGAGTCTCTATATGAGCAGGAACCCTTCCACCTGACCTGTCCGTTAGATTAAAGTCTAGTACAGAAATCGGTTCATCATACCTCAGCCTTATGATAGGCATCGAAAAGTTACTCTCAAAAACAGGTATGTCTTGTGCATGAACAGTAAAGCAAAGCATTGTAAAGCATAGTGTAAAGCATAGAGCTACAGCCAGCAAAATGAACATTCGCATCGCTCTAGGCATCATGTTAATGTTGGTCTTCATTTTTGCACTCATTCTAACACTCATACTCACATTTTCATGTTTTCATGTTTATTTTTGCATCATTTTTTTACATCATTTTTTATATCATTTATTTTTACCATTGATTTGAATCATCTATTTTTACACAATTATTTTTACAATTTTCATTCAACCTTTTTTCTTCTCCTTGGCTTTTTTCTTCTCCTTGCATTTTCATCATATTATTTTTGCGCCTTATTTGCTGTCATGCTCAAACCTCACCCAAGCACCTGCTCTATAATTGTAACATTTGGGTTTTGCGGCCCAATAATATCCTGATAAATATTTAATGTCTTGTTGGCCCTATTATCAATCTCATCTATTGCAGTAACAACTATCTGATTCAGTTTATCTTCTCCCTGGCTGCTAAAGATGTTTACATCTGTTATGTTAAACCTATCATCCGTTATGTTTCCTTCTCTCAGAGTATTATCCATGTCTTCGATGTTTTGTGCTATGATACGATTTACATCTTCAGAAACAATATCTCCTAAGATATCCACAAAGAAAGCATTTGTTCTGTAGTTAACTGTTCCTACAACTGTATACCTTAATATTCTGTTAAATCCATGCACCAATACATCAGTTATGTTAAAAACAGGCAATCCCTGGTCAATCTCGATTGTCATGTTTACTGTTTTCTGGTTTCCTGCATGATCTGTTGCTGTGACAGGAAAAATATAGGATCCATCAGCTAGATTAGGCACAGCCCAATCTAGCCTATAGAATTGCTGATAGATCCGAGGGAAATGATTTGAAAAATTCAAAAACATCAGAACATCGTGTTCCTCGTTCAACACATTTGCGGTTATCCTAAGGGTGCTATTAGGTCTAGCTTTGCTTTTGTAATCAAGAGTAAACTCAGGAGCCGCGATATCTTTTACAACATAAAAATTATAGTTACCTTCCTCGCTTAATTCAAAGCTGCTATTATAATACTGAGCTTTGACATTTATTATGTGAGAGCCTTCTGATGTTAGCAGCTCACATTTGAACACATTCAAGCTAGTGTTAAAGCAGTCTAGTGGAGAACCATCTACTGCTACATTGTTAAGTTTAATCCTATCTTCTTTAAAACTAAGAGTAAAGTTACTGTCTGTTGCAAGGAAATACGTTTCTTTTCCATCTATTGCATACGGATTCCCTGCTGCTATAGTTAAAAAGCTCATAATAGGTTTTGCTGGAACATCGACAATTTCAAACCCCCAATCTCTTGCGATTATGTTACCCGCATTATCCCTTGCATTCACACTCAAATTATGTGTTCCATATTCAAGATTCTTCTTCTTAAAGCTAATCTTAACAACATCATAGTTTGGGTTTCCTGCAACAGCACTCAATGTAAAGTTTTCGACATCAACACCATCAAACAAAACTTTTATGCTATTTTGGTCGACCCTTGATCCCTTCTTAAGGTCTTTAACGCGGACATCAAAGATTACATTTTTTTCATTAATCATCTCTCCAATTCCAGGGTAAACAAAATCCAACACAGGCGCTTCCTGATCCACCAAGAAAACATAAACTTGTCCTTTTCCAATATTTCCTGCCTGGTCTGTCACATTAGCAAAGAATATATTCTCTCCCAGAGCAAGGTTTGTTTCGTCACCAAACCATTTTTCAGGTATTTCTTTTTTGTATATATAAAACGGTTCTGGGCTCTGAAATGATTTTGTCAGTGGCGTTTCTAATGTAACAATGTAATTGTTACCAACATCGCTCACACCTGTTATCTTGTGATACCAGCCATAATGCCTGTAATCCCTCCTAAACCCGTCTACATCCAGCAATACATAATTCCCTTCTTGAAGATGATCCAAGCTAACAAGTTTGTTTGTTTTTATCGTATTCTCGCCTTCTATTCCTGTAGCCTGGTAAAAATTAACACCATGCGATGCTTGAGTTGCAGGAGATACTACAGGAGGTACAACAGGAGATATAGGCTTATTATCTCCAACAATAATCTTCTGGTTATAGCTTGAGATGTTAATAAGTTCATGTTCATCATTTGCTATGTAAAAAGTTATCGTTAGGTTATTTTCTGATGTTTTCCCTGAGACAAACCAGCTTCTGTTTGTGTAATATCTATAAGGATCATGCGCATCACGTTTCATGAAAGTGTCAAAGGCTGGCATGAAAGTCACTGGAGCAGGTTTCTTGGTATCAACCATGTAATACTTTGTTCGGCTCCCAAGATTATCTGCCAGATCATACCCAGACACAGTAACCTCAACCTCAGTCTCAATATCATCAGGCATTGGATCTATAGACACAAACATGTTATTCTCTAAAGTGTAATTTCTTGTTGGAACCAAGCCAGACCGTGAACTAATGGTAATCTTCGGTTTGCTTGGTATCGAAGATATCTGACCGTTATTATCAGATGCAGTTACATTAATCAGGTGGTACCCTGTGCCTATTATGTCAACTACCTCTCCATCCAGATCAAGAACCTCAAAATCAAACTCAGGCGGCTGCATGTCCACCCTTATGACATCTTCGGTTACATTCCCTGTATTTCCGCCTTTATCAGTAGAGTAATATGTGATAGTTGTTGTATCATATATTGTTGGTAGTTGTCTATAACCACCTGTCAAACAATTTTCCTCGTCACATACAGGCGGCAGGGTTGAACACTGACCGTTTATACACGCGGTTATGTTCGCGCAGCCAAACGCCTTGTCTGGAAAACCATAGTTGGTTATAGGCACATCATAACATTTAAGCCTCAAATCAACAGGATGGTTAAACAAGCCCGATACAGCCGCTGGTTTATTAGACGATGCATCCACAACCTCTGTTACTGGTCCTGTCTTGTCAATCGCAAAGATGATATCGTCTGCTGTATTCATCCCTGCTAACTTAAAGCCGCGGCTAGTTGTAACATTACACTTAACCCTTATATAAACAATCTCATTTGTTCCACGCAGATATGTTGGCGTATTAACACCTGTCAGAACCTTCTCATGAAATTTTCCATCTTCACTTGTATCAAACAAAAAGCTAGGCTCAGCATCCTTACCAAAGCCATACTTACACCACACTGCTCTGTTCTGTGTTGTGATGTTGATCGGGATCGCACCATCCTCAAGATTATAGTTAATGGTCCAGCTTGGTTGTGGATTGGAAATACTAAGATCCCCGTCTATTCTTGTGTCCCTTCTCCCTTTTAGGACATTACCAACACCGTCAACACATGTATAATTTAAATAGTAAATACCATCTTTCAAGCCAGGATAAACTAAGTCAAGAGTAAAATTCTCTTCAAACGGTTGTATATCTGCTTGGTCTTTCATTCTGGCCCCTGAAGAATTATGCAGCATAAAAAAGCACATTATCTTGTTAGGGTCAGATGCATTAACCGTTACAAACAGGGTTGAAACATAGGTATCCACACCAACCAAGCTTGGTTCATATGAGAAGTGAAAATCAAGTGGTCCCACAAGTGTATCAACAAAAATAGTTCTATTCTTAACAAGCTCAAGATTACCATGCGGCGCATACACACCATAATCCTCTGAATAATACCAAAGGTTCCAGTAACCACCATCGTTCATGTTAAAGATGTGGCTGAACACGCCAGCTGTTGTTATATCCCCACTGGTTCTGTTGGGGTAGCAAAAGCCACTTCTTGTTAGACAAAAATATGTGGTTGCAGGTTCGTTTACATGATACAGCATCTGCATATCTCTGCCAACAACACCATTAGTATCAAGAGTTGTTGTTGGTGGTGTATTATCCCAGATACAAAGGTAATCATAATCATTACAATCCTTCTCCAGATCGCCATATGTTGAATTAGTTTTATTGTTTGCATCTTTATAGCACCCACTCACATCATCCCATTTACAAGTTCCAAAATTAAAATAATCATCGCTTCTGTCCAAGAAAGCATGGCTTCCGCCAACCCTCTTATCAGAATGATCTTCCCTGAGCCATGTAGCAAACACATTTGATTCTCCACCCACTTGTTGTTCTCCTGCTTTTGAGAATGGCGAACTCGAGTTTACACAATCCTGTTCATTTGTGTAGAACTGGCATCCTGTTTCTTCTTTGCTGCGGCAGCTCCATGGCTTTTCAATTCCATTAACATCATATATATTCCTGTTAGCAAAGTAACATTCGCCAAACAACTGGCAGTTGCTTCTTGAGCATCCCCCTATCAGCAAACTATCTAAACGCTCGCATGCATGACAGTCCCACTCAGACTCGTTTACTGGCCTGCATATACCTGCACCAAGTTCTGCAAATTCTGGGTTCTGCAACCATTCACATTTCTTTCCAAACCTTGCAGTAAGACCCACATCGCACTTATTTTTCTCGCAAGCTTCCTTACTAACATAGTCATAGCAGCTCTGGACAAACTCACAGCTTTTATAAGCATTCACTGTTGAGTTCAGTCTATCAATATAGCAGCTATCCACCTGACTGCAATCTATATTTTGCTCGCCAAAAGCTCCTGGCGGTTTCCATAGTGTTCTGCCGCCTTCTGCAAACACACCAAATGGTTCATTACATTTATCGCATCTAGCAATCTCAACACACATTGTGTCTCCGTTTACATCTGGTCCGCGGCATATTTTATTCTTTGCAGGAGGATCACGGCAAACCTCGATTGGCGGATCTGAATAAAAATTATCCTCGTCACATTCCATCCTTGCGTCATTCACACAGAACTCTTTTCTTGGTTGAAAGCAGAACAACTCTCCAGAGGTTATGTCACGACCATCTATGTTACTTGTGATTGAAACCTCGTCTGAGTATGCTGTTTGGCCATCTTTATAAAATATCGTCACAGAATATTTATACACACTTTTTGGCTGATCAATCGTGTCAATATACTCAAATTGATTAGCAGGAACCTCAATAAATTCAGAACTGCCAGAAGGGTTCCTTTTTGTGATTTGTATGTGGTCTATTGGACAGCTAGGCTGCAGCCATGTTATCCTGATTTTAGGTGAAAATCTTATTGGTTTTGCCTGCAAGCCAGTAACAGCTATGTCTGTGCACACCCCAACACAACCAGGGTCTCCTGGCACTGCTGCTTGAATATTGTTATCATTACAATCTAGGACATCTCCGCACAAACCAATGCTTGCTGTTGAGTTATAGCCGTCACCATCCCTATCAATACACAAGCTGCATAAACCAAACTCGCTTCCTTGTTCCTTGACACATCTGACTTCAGCTTCACCTGCAAACCCAGCTATGTCTTGGTTACAGTCTGCATCTGTTTTACATCCACTACCAATAGGACATCTCTGAGGATAAGGCTTGTTAAGGCAGGCACCACCACAATTAAAGCCAGTCTCTGCAACCTCTGGAGTAAAAGAATAATCTTCTATGGGAGGAAATATATCATAATAATAAAGCCCATTACTGTAACTTCCCACTTCAGCATAAGCATTCTCGCAACAATCACCACATAGATTTTCAGGATCACCACAATCAATCCCCAGCTCACCCTCATCCCTAATATTGTTATAGCAATGCGATCCTGGAAAATCGTCTATCTCACCATTACAATTATCATCATAAGGTGTGTTCGGATCCTCAGTTACACTAGCTAGAACCAACCCACAATCTGGTTGACCTTGATCACCAATATCATCACAGTCAATCATGCCATCACAATCATTATCAAAGTTATCATGACAAAGCATCATTGTCTTTTCCAGATCACCTTGAACAGATTCTGTATCAGCAGCAGGTACTAGGGAAAGACCAACCCCCTCAACATACCAACATATGAACTTTTCTCCTGTATCTGGATCTATATAGCATCTTCCCAGCTCGCTGCAAAGATTTGGCGCAGGACAAGCTACAGGATCGCCTGGTTCTGGAGCTGGTATATCTGGACGATCACAAACATTGATCTGTCTCCATGTATTGCACCAACCCGTCTCAATGCCTGGTCCACAATCTCTTATATCGTCACACACATACTCAGGAATACAGGTAGGGGTTGTACATCTCCAGACACCATCCGGAGCCTGATTACATTCATAACCACTAGGACAACAATCTATTCCACCTCTTACTCCGTCTGGGCCACGACAATCCTGGTAGAACACACAATTCTTATAATACCCGCCTGTGTCAGGAAAACACCCATCTGACGGACAAATCTGAACCTCGCCACTGACACAAACATCCAGACAACCCTCTCTGTTATATATTCCTGGTTGAAGTATGGAAAAATAGAGACTTGAAAAATACGGACCATTTGAAACATAATAGTCCTTGGTTGCATCTGTTATCCATTCACAACTCTGATTATTAGTTCCAGCTAACTGAAAAACATAACATTTCTCCTGGCACATTAGTAGCTGTTCACAATCTAGTCCAGAATAAGTACCTATACATTCTTCACTATAAGCAACAGGAACACAAGTGCCATCAATCTTTTGACAACATCCAGCATTAACATAGCTAACAAACAACAATAAAACTAGCAATGCAAATGCAATCATCCAGTTTTTGTTTTTCATCATTAAGGTATGCATTCTCCCTCACAATTGTAAACTCCAGGTATTGATACTTCTGTTTCCTCAAAACCAAACTCTATACTGCATTGATCTCCACAATTAGCAGCGCAGATTTTGTCTATTTGAAATCCGGAACTTTCTCTTGCGCCATAAGGATCAGTAACATCAAGCTCGCATCGAAGATTATCAATTTCTGCATCACTAATCACCACTCCATTTTTCTTAAATTGTAGTTGCACTATTTTAGACGACCTAGAATAAGGAGGTGGTGGCTGCACCACAACTTCTACATTACCTGCAGTATTACCTGCAGTACAACTTATATCCATTTTATATCCTTCTTGAGTATAGGGTTCTACACCACCTGGAGGTAACTGTGGAATCCTATCACCAGCATCTAACTGCAAGAAAAAAGAATTATCTTTAAGTTTGTAATCATATCTACATTTATCATTGTATACAGGAATAATCATTGGCTCTGGAACATCATTCACAATAATACTTAACATGCTCCAGTCGCTTGTGCCTGCAGGATCAGTCGCATTAATAAAAATCTCACTTTTTATAGCATCCTCATTTTTGGTTTCGTAATGATAGCCGTTTTCATCTTTAACCCAGCCAGACGCAGGTGCCATCAACTCAATCTGGCCCAGACAAAGGGTTTGATCGCCATGACAAATGCCAGCACCGCAATCCTTTATATAAGAATATGCTCTAAAACCATCAGGACACTCAGGCTTATCTTCATGCTTGCTAGGTTCTGTTATTTTAACCTTCCCAGCTATGGGGCTACTGCTCTTAATACAGAGTAATCTATTACAATAGGAATGAGCATAATCACAATTCTTATTACTGACCTCGCCAGCTTCTTCACAACCAGGTGGACAAGATGGTTTGGTTGATGGATCTCGAGAAGTTAGACCAACATCATCTTTATAGCTTTTATTAACACAAAGCAACTGAACATCATCACTACCTACATATCCATCTGTGATATCTGCTATGTTTTCAAAACCAGATTTGCAACTTTGAGGCCTAGGTTCATATTCATCACCCTCTGTAAAATACATGAACCCAACATAGTCCAGATAAGGCTGTCCGCATAACTCTAAATGCATCGGTTCAACATTACAATAGTCAGCTCCCCAACCATTTATCTTCACTGTTATGTTATCCTCATCAGGATCAACTGCCAATGTCTTGATATCTATTGTATCACCAGCTGTAACAAAATAATCAACCCCATATTCCTGCACCTGGTAAGGCGCTACTACAGGCGGTCTATTTTCGCGAGCAGTATAGAAACGATAATTTTGTCCATTCAATATATGCCTGTTATCTTCAACAACAATAACATCATAGGTGCTGGCATCATACCTTCCAACACTAATACCCTCTATACCAACACCCTCAAAAACCTCAGGCTTTGTTATGTCAAAATCAGCCTCAGACGCATCCCTCCTCATTACTGGTCTGTCAGTAACATCAGGATTCAACTCGAACAACAACGAGTAAACCAAACCAAGACGCACATCAGATGTAACACCAAACCGTTTTAAGGTCTTAACCTCTCCACCTCTGCCGACAACCACAGGAAGATTCAAAACAGCATCAATCCTGTTCAAGAAAACTGAAACATTTAGAACTGGTGTTCCTTCTGAAACTATAAAATCATAAGTACTATTGAACACATCTTGCGCTTGTTTTAGGCAAACACCAACAGAATTGTTCAGGTAATATTTAAGTTGATCCTGTACAGACAAAAACCCAGGCTTTAGGGTTTTCTTCAGCATTGGCGCTATCACATAACCTAAATAATTTGGTGGACTAGGGTAAAGATTAACCGGGTTAGGAATATATGGCGCATACAGTGAAAAAGAAACATTATACTCGCCTCTAGAGTCGCTATACTCTACAGTTTCCAAAGTGAATTCGCGTTGTCTCCCAGTCTGGGGGTCTTCTACAATTATCTTGATCGGACAACATTCAGTGCTTCCATTCTGATATTTATATATGTAACCGCCCTGCTTGCTCAACAGTTCTATTCCATCATTCAACACATTCCTGACACAAGCTTCCATATAATTTCTTACATCTAATACATCCAACATCTCAGTCCGCCTCACTGTTTTTGTTTTTACTGATATAAAGTATATAATCGCAAATAGCATAAGCAGGGCTATTGCCACGATCATGAAAAATGTCATCTGTCCCTTGTGTTTCATGATTTTCACTTTTCATTCTTTTTTAGTTCTAGTTAATTTGATTTTCATTGTTTATTGTTTTCATTTTATTTGACATTGTTTAGTTTGGTTATTCTGATGTTTGGTTATTATACTTATTATGTTATGTACTTATGTAAATCTTGGTTGGCATTTATTTATAGTTTCATTCCAACATCTGCCAATGCCACAGTCGCAGCCTTTAAATATCTGTGAAGCGCATTTTCCAGGAATACAGTAAAATGTGCATGCATCTTGGTCATTTGTCTTCCAGATTCCTCCCTCTGCTTCACATCTCCCGCTCCACGCCTCATCATCATCAATACATCTCTGTCCATCCCAGCACCTACCTGGACCACAATCACAGCCAGAGCTTGTCAGAGTAACGCAACCCTGTGCATCAACCATTGCACTACAGGTATCTTCACAATTACCTGCATCCACCCAAACTCCGCCTGTTGTATCACAATAATACTCATCGCCTGTAAGCCCTTCTTCCTCTTCCACTGTTTCCTCTCCTTCTAGCAACCCAAGTCGTAGATGAGCCGTCAGCTTGATCCAGAGAGGCGATAGGCTCTCGTAACTTCCCTGTTTGCTCACAATCATGTTATCTTCTACATTAAGCAGCTCCTCGACCTCGTGGCCAAGACCAGCCGCAAACCTAGTGAGGTTCACGCCAAAGCCAGTAAAATTGATCATGTAATAATCCTTCTCGCCTGCCTTTGCAAAGTAACCAATAACTCTGCGTCCATCTGCTCTATGATTAACATAAAGTTTGTCAAACGCGTATGCAGTCAGGTTGACATCTATCCCCAGAATCTGTTGAGCCTTTCCTGTTAGCCCAAAATTAGCAAGATTATCAATATAGTCATAAAGCCAGGAAATTGAAACTGGACTGATCTCTTTGTTAGAGTAAAGTATTGACTGTGTCGCATTGTTAAACCAGATATCTCCTTTTTCCATGTCACAGCCAGTATAGTTCATAAATGGATTTTCAATCGCAGCATCACAATGTTTTGCTTCTATCCTGTTCCCCAATGTGGTTTCGGTTTTTACTAGGTAAGATCTAAAGACAGATCTTTGTCCTATATCAGCATCTGCTGTATCTTTTGTTGGCAAAAGCTGGTTTATCGAGCTCCCAACCACCACTTGTTCTTGTGAACCAGGATTTAATGTTAGGGTACAGAAATTATTATAATAATTCTCATCAACACCCCTCACAAAGCCATAGTCAGCCACATCAAGTATAAACGAGCCTTGTACAGGATTTAGAGCAAGGAAAGAATCATCACAGTGTAGCACAAAGTCCATGTTTGCATCTGTCATGTTTATCAGGTAGGATGCGATCAACTTTGTCCTTGTTGTCCAGGTTCCATTGTTACAGTAATGATCCCTTATAAAAAAAGAATCGTTTATGCACGCAGGTGTTATCTCTAACTGTCCAGATGTAGGATGTTCAATAAAATCATCATAATTCTCTAGATTCGAGAATCCGTCCAGATCATAAGGATTCCCTGTTGGGACATAGACACCTTCAGGATGTACCAAGCACTGGCTATCGAATTCACAATACCCCTCGCGCTTATTGTTCCAATCTTTCTTAACGCGTTGCCATGTCCATCTTCCATTAATGCAACGTTCTCCATCCCTATAGCCTTCTTCTGCAATGATCTCGCCAATATTCATGCTAATCCCTGCAGCATCCCACACCATGCCTATAGTCGGGTTTAGCGGATGTGGCGCGTCATTTCCAAGACAATCCGTACCATTCCAGCAATAACCAACAGGACAACATTCATTGTCTTGAAGCTCTAGGTTTGTGCTTGGCTCTGTTAGTTTAGGTAAGCTTGCTGACTGGTTACGGTGGTAAGGTGCATAATACTCAGTCTGCCCTGAGAAACCATCAGCAAACACCCTCCCGTCACTACTCCATTCTCCCCCATTCTTAAAAGAGCAGAAGAAGTTCGCATACTCTGTAGGTGAGGTATTTACTGACTCGCAAAAGTTTTTATGGTTTAAAAGAGGTTTATCAGTCAAGAAATTGTCAGGCGCCTCTCCTATATCCTTGGTCTCATTCATTAAGGCAAGATTGCTTTCAGAGGTATTACAGCCATAGAACCAGCCCTTAAAGTTCATCACTTTTTTACTGCCCCGCATATATATGTCATCTATCCAAACATCACCATCAACATTTACCTTGATCTTAATAGCAAAAGTACCTTCTGGTGGTCTAAATCCCCATTCTCCTCTATACCAGCCAGTATTACCCTCATCCCGCATCTCAGAAAGAACATCATCGTCGATCAGCCCAGGGCCTATTACTTCCTCAGTCATATAATTAAACTCAGCATCATAATATGTAATAGTGAAGTTCAAGATTTGTCCTTTTCCAGCCACAGACGCCTCAATAAAATAATCCATATCATTTACAGGGATATAATCTCGAGTCTTGATTGAAGAGGGCAGATCATCATCACCCATCATCAGAAAGTATCCGTCTGGCGTAATCCTATTTTTCACTACCATTTGTGTAGTTCCAATCTTATACCATCTGACATTATCATCAACAACCCAGCCAACCTTTTCAGGATTATCGCTAAAATTACCATTCACGATAAAGTTAGCAGAATCATATAACCTTGTATCGCTCCACACAGGCACATTTGCCCAGCACCCACCCAACAAAAAATCAGAAGGTAGCTGGTAGCGAGAAGCAATATCATCATTATAATATTCAAGATAGCCAGCTTCGCCCTTGAAAAAATCTTCGCCACAGCATTTACTTCCTGTGTGAACAAAATACCTACCATTAAACTCATGGCCAGCGGCATTGCAAGCACTAGCCACATACTCATTATCAAGATTATCTCTCCATTCATAACTGCCAAGATATTCCACACAATAATAGATATTATTTCCCGCGGCAATATATTCTCCTATGTCTTTATTGCTATAATTTGTTAATGGATTTTTATTAGGGCTGTTATCCAGCTCTTTATCTGAACACACAGAAAAAAACTCACCAGAATTTTCTGATTCAGTAAACCCCATCCCTCTCCGCAAATCAATATACTCTGCACTTTCATTACTATGGCACATATATTGGAACACTACTTCAGGCTCAACCGTTGTTTCAGCATACTCCTCTATGTCTCTCTCCTGTAACACTCTTCCTCCAACAAAATTAGTTGCACCGTCATTGTAAGCATCGCAGGCCACCCAACCTTCATCATCAGCAAGAATATGATAGTGCTCAACATCAAAAAGCTCAGGCTCCAGGGGATTAACCCCAACATATGTTCCATACAACACCGCAGCAAACCCAGGGTCAACGCCATCTTCATCATACGCTTTTACCGCAATTATGTTCAAACCTTGCTGTAATGTTCCCGAAACATCTATGGTATTAAAACCACTACCCTCTGCCACCACATTTCCGTTTATCTCAACATAATAGTCGTCCCCTGCAGACACATTCAAAAAAATATTTTCATCACTTTCTATTCTTTCTGGGAGATTGAACACACCCCTTAGAAAAACATAGCCTGGCTTTCCAAAGCCTTCTCTGTCCCAGATTGCTCTGGTGTTTATTCCAGGGATATCATCTACTATGATTGGATCATCAAACCACTGCTCGTCATCAAAAGTAGCTATATTCCAAAAAGCATGAGGAACATCTCCTGTTGCGCTAAACTTACTTCTCCAAGGAAAATCATTTAGATCTGTCGAATATTCAATCTTATACTTGCGATGGGCCTCCCGTGCACTCCTGTTAAAGGCATCAAAGATATTTCCTTGGTTTAACGAGTAATCAAGCCAGCCATACATGTTATAGCCATCTTTATTCTCTCCAAAGACAGTGCAGAGATATTTTTTATCTCCTGCAAGCATTCCAGTATCCTGCAAAAAAGGATCATCGCCGCAGCACCTCTGCGACACCAGACGTTGGTTTGGAACCATTTTACCCCCAATTTTTTTCATAAAAGTTCCATCCTCATACACTGTCTCTTTCCTCTTAACATTTACATCCTCTGAGTCTGGCAGATAAACAATTGGATACAATGATGGGTCACTATAAGATGTAAACTTGCTTGAACTACCTTCCTCTTGAGTGCATGTTGTATCTGCGTTACCAGTCACTTCACAATCATTATACATGGTCTGGACGATTCCCTGGCATCTCTCACGATCCTCGTCAGCCCTCAATGCATTGACCTTGTCAAGATCGCAATATATAATCTCTCCACCTGAAAAACTCAGGCCTCCAAGCTGACTGCTTAGCTGGCTACAGAGCAATGGCTTACCGTTTCTCCCTGTCGAAACCAAACGACTCGAAAACTCACCATAAAACAAGGCATGGTAAACATTAGCAGGTGCTTCGTATGCGCAGGCCTGTTTCAGTTTGTTATCTAAAGTATAACAACCAATGTCAAACCTATAAGTAAAGGTGCTTCCAAAAGGCGACATATAAGCTTTATCATGTTCTAGAAAATCATCTTCGACATAATTTTCCTCATAGATATCACCCATATTCTCAAGTCTTATATTATTCCAGAAAACCTCTCCATGGACATAATGCGGTGTTTCTGCTCCCACCATCGAGCAATCCCATGATCCATCTGGCTTAGGTATACAGCCAGGTGTGTCTATTGGATAAGGAATGTCATAGCATCCTGCTGTTTTTGTTAAATCACGCCCACCACTATTAGGACACTGGTCAAACATACCAAAGGTATGGTCTGCGCATCTCAAGTTATCGCCAGGCCCAGGGCAGACATCAGGGTTTATACATTCTGGTACACAGTCTTGGTCTTCATCTCTACAATCTAAAGTTACACACTGACCAGAATAATAGTCACAGTGAGAACCAGGATGCAGAGTTCCATCACTTTGAAAACTAAAATCCTCACTAAGTACATAGTCATCCTCATCTGACTCTGGAGGAGTAAACACATCTGTTACAAACTCATCCATCCTTGCATCTATATTTGTCTCTTCTGGCTGTAGATGAGCCATAAGCCCGTCTTCATCGAGCTCTGTGTAGATCGTCACATATAAATGCTCTTCACCCTCTCCCCCACTACCTGGCAGATGAATATAAACCAAAGCCACATTAATTGGTTTATCTCCACTTAATATATTGATTGTTTTATCCTGTCCTTTAACACCCAACACCTGCTCTCCACCATCTGCACTTATCACACCAATCTCTGAATTATATGCTCTTGTCCCCTTCACAAAATAAACATACTTCAGCTTAAAACCATCGCCTCTTCTTGTTAGTGTTGGCTTTCCCACTGCCCTGACACCCTTACCAGAATAATAACCACAATCCCCAGCCGAGCTAACATCCAAACAACCAACAAGCTGACAACAATTACCTCCTCTAAGTGCAGGAACATCACAATAATCAGGAAAACCTGCAAACACACTAGAACTAAAAATCACTAAACATAGCATTAAAAATAATAATAAACGAGCTTTTCTCATCATTTCCCTCTTTTTTTCCACCCTTCTGTACAAAACATCTTTTTTTCATATATAAAGATTTCTAAAAATCAATCTGAAAATCATATAAAAAACCTAGTTAAAAAGTCCAGTTACTTCTCGTAAATGGCAACTAAATGTTGAAAAGATTTATATAGCTTTTAGAGTTGTTTTAGATAGATGAAAAAATCAAAACTCATTATCATTGCTCTTTTGCTGACAATAATTATCGTAATTATTATAATCACCACTCTCCCTACAAAGTTGCGAGAGCTACCGCTTGCTGAAATTAAAGCAATTGTTAAAGGTGATATCAAAGCGTGTGAAGCTGCAAACAAAAACCTAATCTGTCTTGCTATAACAAACAATGATATAAGTTATTGCAGAAACGACTTGGCATGCACAGAAACATACAAGTTAATGAGCGCCATTAAAAGCAACAACATAGACAAATGCGAACAAATTGTTATTGATAATGTTAAAGTGTTATGCAAAGCATTCTTCATAAGAAATGCAGATGTTTGCTCACTTCCTTTTCAGAATTTCATGGGCGATAAAGCAACATGCCAAGCCTTTGCCACCCAGAATATAAGTTATTGCTTAAACAGCCAAGAGAAAGCAGCGTGCCAAGACCTTGTTTATCTGTTTACATCAATCAAGGAAAACAAAGCAATAAACTGTGAGAATATAGCCAGTGATGAAGACAGAGCATTTTGTAAATCTATCATACTTGGCTCTGACAAAATCTGTCACAGCACTGTCTATAAATTCTGCAATGATGTTGAATACCAGAAAGCAGCAATCATTTATAAAAATGAAAAGCTTTGCAATGAGATCATTAACAAAACAATTAAGCAAAAGTGTTTTGAAAATTTAAAAGAATGAAACATAAAAAGATATTTCAAGCTTTAGTAATCATGATTTTAATACTTAGCATACCATTTTCAACAGCTGGTTGGCTTAACGGCCATTGTGAAGATTGCTATTATCCAGATCATAAGCACACATTTTATCTCACCATGGCTAAATCAAAAACAGACAATTTAAGAGTCATGCAAAATCATTGGACAGGAACGAGTGTTGTCTACTGCTGCAGACGTTCTGGTGGTCTTGGTGGGATAATTATGGCTATTGTTGCAGTAGTTGCTGTTGTTGCGACAGGAGGTGTCGCAGGTGCTGGTTTGAGTGCATACGGCGTTTATGGAGGCATTGCCACTGTTGGTTATGCTATTGGCTCAGCAGTTTTCCCTGGAGGCAGATCAGGCTCAGCACCTAGAATTTCTATAACAACTGGTGCACCTGTTTATGAAGATATACCAACAGTTAGCACACCTATATAATAAACATTCTACTTGTCTTCAAGAATTTATCTTCAAGCAGCCAATAACATGATAACAGAATATCTAAAAAACTAGATTTTTTAACAAAAAAATATAACCCAATTTTATTTTATCTATTTTTTAAGCTTATACAATGACACAAAAATAAAAACTATAACCACAACAGGTACAATGATAACAGGCAGCAGAATCTTCCATAACAAACTCAAGCCTCTGCCCTCCTGGTATAAAGCTAATGCCTCATCAGCCAACACAATCGTTTTAGCATTATTGATCTGATCAGGGTCGATCTCTTTCCTTATTGTGTACCTTATCTCCACCTTATCAGTAACCTCCTCAAAATGCCACACCATAAGTGGGTCCTTCTCGAGGATCTCAAATGTAACACTTTCTGGTACCTCAGGCTGAATCAGATCAGTGCTATTGACCAAGCCTTTTGGGATATATTCAATGACAATAAAATCAGTTAGATTTTGTTTAGGTGTGATCTCGATCCTCACAAAAGTTTGATTTTCATATCCTAACAAAATAGAAGCTTCCTTGTTGAGTGTAACCATCTCTTGAGTCATCCTATAGATTTCATCTAACATCTCAAGATTCTTAATATGTATAAACCTGTTTATAGCGTCTATTATTACATCTGTGAAGATGATAGCAAGCTCTGGCTTTAGAGCTGTTCTTCTCTGAACAACAGTCTGCCTTGTTAAAAAACTTATTGTGAAGGTTGCATTCACGATCTCCAAAGTTTTGTTGTCCTTGTCATATGCAGTAATAGTTTCTGTGAACTCTTGCGTGTTCCAAGTTTTGTTTGCAAAGAAGAACATATCATTAGCCTCCTTGCCAGCAGGCAACAGCTCCCCAGTCAAGCTATAATGAACAAAAGCAACATCTGGTGTCACATCTACAGTCTGTTTTATCTGATGCGTTGGGATCCCTGTTGTCCTGTCATAGAAAAAAGAATAACCATCAGCTGTATACAGTTTGCCATCTAGTGGAGAGGTTATGTTGATGTATCTGCCAGCTGACGCTAGAGAGAGTAAAAGCAGCAAAACAGTTAGGTATATACATAGTCTCATCTGGTAGCCCTGTGCATCAGCTATAAAGCGCTATAAAATACAGGTATTTATGTATTTTGCTCTCTGATAGCCTAACTTAATATTAGATGCTTCTTGACCTTTGGTGACTTTTATTTTTTTCTCTGCTAATAGGAGAGAAAATAAAACCAAATGAAACAGAGCAGTTTAACCCCTTGACTTAACTCTTACTAATGCCACCCTAATTTAACATAACATAATAGAGAAAGAAGACAAGGACTGATCTTTAAAATTTCAATAATAGCCTAAGCCTTATCTAAGCTTTAGACAACACAATTTAAAAAAAATCCAACAACATTTATATATCAAAAGATATCACCATCAGAAGAACCAAAATGATGCTCTTGGAAACCATCCTTCAGCGACTTGTGGATGTTGCATTCATCATAGTGCTTCTTTTCATTGCATACTATCTGCGGCAATTGTTTGGCAGAAAGTTTGCATCTGCTTTTTTACAGGCTGCAGGCATCAGCGTGAATGCAGTAGAACAAGAAGCTCACAACTATAGAAAGCTCAACAAGAGAAAGATGCCGTCAGAACAGAAAAAGGCATTAGCAATAGAACACACAAAAGAATTCTTAGAAAAACAAGGTTATAAGGTTAGCCCTCGTTATGAGAAGCTGCTGGACGAGGTTATTGAGGCTAAGGTATACGAGATGAACAAAAGAATTAGTTAGCTGCGTGACAGATATCGCACTATGAAGCAGATGCTGAACCGAGCAACCTGTGTTTATCGGTTTACCTCGCGGTTTCATAATAGCCGTTTTTTTTTCAACCTGCGTTTAGAAGTTTAGCGCGCTTAATCCATTAAAAACACAAAATTTAATAATCACCTAAATTATATATATCTATAAGAATGGTTAAACTAAAATTATTAGACAAACTCAAGAAAAAATTGCATAAAGACATCGCTCTGCTGCAGGATATAGTTGTCGATATAATCTACGAAGTGTTTCCGAATGCTGTATTCCACGGCGGTACAGCGCTATGGCGGTGTTATGCAGGATCTAGATTTTCAGACGATTTAGATATTTATCTTGACAAGAGCGAGCTTAAAAAAATTGACTTGTTCAAAAAAAAACTAAAGCAAAGAAAACTCAATATCAAAAAATTTAAAATAACCGACAACGTCATTTTTGCTAAAATAGCTTTCAATAACATCGAAGTCAGGTTTGAAGCATCTTTCTTGAGCCTTAAAAATAAGCATATAATCACCAAACCTTATGAAACCATTGACGGAAATTACATAAACATCTTCACATTAACCGCAGAAGACCTCATCAAAGAGAAGGTTACAACATACCTATCAAGGAGGCTTGTACGAGATCTTTATGACATATACACCCTGCTCAATCATGTAGACGATAAGAGAAAAATAAGTGCCTCTTTGAAAAAGCTGATATCTGAATACAAAAAACCAAAAGACGAAGAAATACTAAAAACGCTTGTCTTTGTTGGAGCTATTCCTAGTACAAAACACATACTAACAACAATTAAAAAATGGGCAAAATAAAATATCAACAGGAAATTGAAAGCTTTATAAAAAAAAACCAAGTGTTCCATGTTAAAGATATAAAAAGACTTATAAGCTCAAAAAACGCAGATCCCGATTATGCTTATTTAATTCTGCACAATCTGGAAAGGAAAGGAAAAGTCAATAGAATCATTAAAGGCTACTACACAACACACGATGACCCTATGCTTTTGGCGTACTGCATCAAACCCTCTTACATTGGGCTAGAGAGTGCGCTCTCTATATACGGGCTATGGGAACAAGAAGCAAATGTTGTTTTGATTACACCCAGAAGAGTCAGGCAGGGATTAAGACAGGTATTCAACACGAATGTTGTTGTTCATTTAATAAATAAAAAACATTTTTTTGGGTATCATTACATAGATTATTATGACTTCAAACTACCCGTCAGTGATATTGAGAAAACATTTCTTGACTGGATAGATTTTAAGCGTTATTTAAGTAAAGAACTAATCAAAACATTCAAGAAAAACATGAACAAAAATAAATTAAAAAGATACTTAAAACATTACGATAAAAGATTTGCCACCAAAGTTAATAACGCCTTAAAGCAAAGCTAGTTATAACATCTCTGATAACATCTGATTTATTGGGCCTTTATCTACTAATTTATAGCTTTCTTCTGTAAGCTGATATTTCAGAATCTCAAATAAAACAGCAGTTATCTAATCAACTATCTCTACAACTATCTCTATGCCTTCTGCAATGTACTTCTCACTTCTCCTGAAATTGCTTAGCTCTTAGGCCCTGGAGCAAATATTTACCATAACAACCAACAACATTTATATACCTAAAATATTTATTTTCCTAAAAAGAGGAAGAGAATGAACAAAAAAGCAAGCTTGAAGCATAGCCTAATTCTAGTTGGAATTATTCTTGCTATAGTCATTCTAATAATCTGCATAACACTATTAACAATGATGCCTGGAAAAAAAACAACACAAATAAACCTTAGTCAAAAACCAGCAGGAATCACAATTGACAAGAGTGAGATGTTAAAAATGAAGCAGGCAATTGCTCAGACTATACCTGAGTTCAGGGAAGAAAGCCAACTTGCGTACCAGCTCACTTATGAAGATAGTGTTAATTGCAGCAGTTATTCACCAAATCTAAGAAACACCTGCTACATGTCTGTTGCAAGAAAGCTTAAAGATCCTTCATACTGCATGGAGATTAGAGACAGCCAGATCAGAAAGTTATGCGAGGTTAGTGCAGGATGAGAAAAATAATCTTAACTATAGTCATGCTAAGCCTGCTTCCGTTAGTTTATGCTGAATGCACCACAAAATTTTTCATTCATGACTTATCACATGGTGAGATAATAGACTTATCAAGCTTTGGTTTTGATCCTGGCTGTGAGATACACGCAATAGCTTACGCGCCTGACTATGTTACGCATGGCAGCAACTGTTACTCTCAAGCATTTTATCTAGAAAAGCTCAGCAACACACGCTACAAGATGATCTTTACAAATCTAGGCTGTATAACCTGTTCTAACCTCGGCAATCCAGCCAAGATCTTTGCTGTCCAGGTTGGACCAGGTATAAAGGTTGCTTCTGGCCAGGGCAGTCATGGTGAAAAAATAAGCTTTCCAGGTTTTGAGGAAGACATGCCAACAGCTGTTATTGTTGAGCCCACTGGTCACACCAACCAGGAAAAAGCAGCCAATTATCATGTTTGTGTTGCCACATTGCTGAATAAAAACACAGAAGCAAAATTTACCTGCCTTGTCAATGGAAACCCGACTGGTTTCAGCTATCTTGCAATACAGAGTGATGGAAGCTATGGCATTGTTCAGAACAACCAGGGGCCAGGCAGGGTTTTATTCTCTGACATCAGGATTAATGCAAACGCACCCAAACACATAATAACCGAAAGCTATAACTGGATCAGCGGTGCTGGACATATCCATAATTACAACTATTATTCAGAAGACTCTGAAGGCTTTGATTTTTACAGCTACTGGCTCAGGGATTATAAAGTAGTATGGGCAGGCACATGGACTGTTATATCAGAGGCTCCCTTAGAGCCGATTGACACTGTTATTTCCTGTGACGAATGTCCTGACGGTTATACAGCTGTGATGTCTATAAGCTCATTGTCAAATGCTCATGCTGCATTAGATCCTGATTATTACGACTGCAAGGTATGTGTTCCGCCAGGTGTTAGCAAGGACAACTGCAATGTTAATAGCGATAACATAGCAATAAGGTTATCTGATGTTAGCAATGCTCATGCCGAGCTACCATCTGAGGATAATTATGACAATGTGTTATGTTTGCGTTATCGTGGTGCCAAGGTTAGGTGCTCAACATCATATTCAGGCGATGCTTTTTGTTTATTAGGCTTAAGCAATGTTACAAATGCTCATGTTGAGAGCTGCGAGCTTGACAACTACAGCATAAAGATATATTGTGAAAAGCCTAGCTTTTATCAGAAGTGTCCGCCTGTTGTACATGGTGTGAACTATCCAGAATGGGACGACTGGGCTAACATAGTTGCTCCTAGTTGTTATTCTAGTCCTACCACATATTGGCTTTATCCAGAGTTAATATTAGATGATCCTAATAATTGTAGTTCAGTCAGAGGCATGCCTGACCAGCCGCCTGTTTGCAAGACAAACAAGAGTGTTTATTTAGACTGTCCTTATGTTAATGATTGTGTTTATAATGGTGAGTGTTACAGAAAAGGCAGTGTTATCAATGTTTATAATCCTGACACAGATGTAACAACACAGGCATATTGTGAATCTTATGGAGCATGGTGTCCTGATCCTAATGGCAATCACCTCTGGAATGTTAAGAAGGGCGAGGACATATTTGATCCTGAAATATATCCTGAAATCAAAGGAAAATGGAAGTGTTATTATATTGAAGATACATGCTATATTGGTAATGCAGACGGAACAGTTATTAATAAAGATAAATATAAAGGAGAGTGTCAATACCCCCAATACTTTAAAAACTGGTTTACAGAGTTTGCAACAGCAATTTATGATGCAGAGGGTTGTCAGTACACAGATTTAAAACCAACAGAAACATCATGTTGCATGCTAACAGCATATGATAATATATATTATTATTCCAATGAAAAAGATAAAGAAAAAAATAAAATCATTATATATTAAAAATACTTAGATAACCTAAAATACTTTCTTGTTCCATCAAGCTCAAACTGGTCAAAATGATAAAGCTCTGCATTCATCTTCTTGTCAAGCTCATTAAAATCAACAGCACCACCAGCATAATTACTTGTTCCATCTTGACTTGAGCTTGATAAAGCCATAACACACTTACCAAAAACCTCATACTGAGTACGATACATAGCTTCTTCTTCATCAAGCCCTCCTAATGAAAAATGAGCAGTACAACTCCTCATCATAGTTACCCCATCATAACTAGCAGTATCTTGATCTGCGCCTGGAGGACCAGATGTGTCCCAGTCAAGTATAAGGTTAGCTTCACCTTCATTATCAACATAATTAAAAACAACCCCTCCCTGCGTAGATTCTTCACCAGCTGCAAGAGCAGCCCTCACTGCACTCTCATTCGCAATAGGATCTGAAAAATCACCATACACATTTATGATGTTAGGAAGATCATTGCTATCCCTTGGATAAATACAAGGATGATCCCCTACAATATTAACTATCTTTCCAATTTCATCCAATGTCAACTCAGGCATCTCAACCCTTCTCTGGACAATGCCTGACACATTCACTTTATACCTGTCAAACCTCTCATTAAAGTTAACATAGCCGTCATTTGCAAACACAGCCAGCTGATGCTCGCCTGTTGCCAAGAATGAAGCATAACCATTGCTGTCAGTTGTAGTACAATTGCTTGTTGAATCAAGACAAACACTTAAACCCTGCAAAGGAACATTGCCAATGTTCCTCACAACATAAACCTCTAACCTGCTTGGTGCAGAAACACTTACATAAGCTATATCCTCTAAACCACTACATGCAGAATGACTATCACAAACCTGAGCAGATATCGTATAACTTCCAGCAGAATCATAAGGACCGCAATCCGTAGTCATCCCTGCCAGAACCTCTAAACCACCACCAAGACCACAATCAACCTTAGCTGTCAACTCATCACCATCTGGATCAGTACTAGAACTTAGATCAACACTAACACTCTCTCCTGCTGTGATCATTGTGTTGCCAACACTATAACCCAAAACAGGAGCATTATTATCATTCACAGTAATAGTTGCTGTCTGAGGCACACCATAGTCAGTTCCATCATAAGGCGTAACAACACAGCTAGCACTTCCTGTGAAATCAGTTGCAGGAGTAAATGTAATAGTGTCGCTAGCCCACACACAGCTACCATTTCTTCCAGAAGTAACCAAGCTGACACTATCCCCATCAGCATCATAAGTAGAGTAAGGAATAATCACAGCAGTGTTCTTGTCAGTCGAAACATTGCTAACAGAGACAGTTGGCGCATGATTAGTGCTAGGAGGACTGACACCACCACCTCCACCGCCACCACAGCCGGCAGCATAAGCAACTAACATTAAACCCAAAGCAGCTACACTAAGATACCTGAACAATCGTTTCATAACACAACCCCAAAATGCCTTAGTAACTTAATAAGAACGAATCTTTTTAAATATTCGTTGTCACTACATTGGAGATAGATAATAGTAGTAGGAGCAATTACTAATGAATGACAAAAGATGATTTAAGATTAAAATTTCTTTTGGAGAATCTTAATCAACATATTCTACTCCCTCAGCAATATATCTCTCGCTTCTCCTAAATATATTCTTTTTAGCAATCCTCTCTAAAGCACCCATCCCCTTTTTAGCCTCGCTTGGATGCATCCCAAGACTAACAAGCAAAGAATGAAAATCATGAGCTGACCTCATCTCTTTGACACTTTTGGCAAAGCTAACAATCGTCATGTTAAACCCATACTTTCTCATCAGACGGATGTTTTGCATTATCCTTCCTATCAACACTGCGCGGCGTAACAAACCAGCAGCCAACAAAGTCTTAAAATTAACAACAACAGTTTTTTCTTTTTCATGACAAAACCTAGCCATCACATGATCCAGTCCAGAGCTTCTAAAGTGTGTCCTATCTTTTAGTTTGTTATCCTCCAGATCAAAGATAGCATCAACCTTGCTCTTTTCGATTATCTCTCTATCTTTATCTCCTGATTTTACAAAAATCAGGTCTCTCTCTTTTCTAAAGCGTCTAACCTCGTCAAAGCCCTCAACAAGAATTCCGTAATAAACAGGAATATCATATTTCCTGCGTTTAACAGTTTTTTCATAAAGAAAGCACAGACTATCATAGCCGAGTTCTTTAGCCATGTTGACGAGTTCAGCTTCATTATTGTTAGGCATCACAACATCAATCATAAGGCAGAATAAAGAAGTTAAATATATATAAGTTTCTAAAAAAAGAACAACCGCTGGCAGCTCTTAAAAAAATTCATCGATTTGAAGCCTCGTTTATTAACCTAAAAAAACACAAGATTCTAAATCAAATATGTTCTGACAATATACATCACTGTGGCAGCAACCAAAGGAACAATCAAATTATCATCAACATGTTTCTTATTAAGCTGGAACTCTATCACCTCAGCAAACATGCCAAAGAATGCCCCTAAAAAAGCCAGCAATGGATCAACAAACAACCAAGCCCCTAAAAACGCAACTATGAAACCAAGAAGCATGCCTTCGATATTCTTGTGCGCTGTTGTATAGACATTCTTCAGTCTGCCAAAAAACTTGCCAACAAGATGCGCAATAGGATCGCCCAATGTTAGAACCATCAAGCTAGCCAAGGCGATGCTCATATCAAACAATTGTACAACAAGCAGAGCAGAGAACACAAAGAATATAGGGCCCCTTCCAGGAAAAGTTTCTCCCTCGCGCTCAAACCTGTACAAGAACCAAGCAACTATCGGAATATTAACTCTAGTAGATACTAATGAAAGCAAGCCGCCAAACACAAGCAAAACAAACAGATGCCATGCATTAAACACACCAGAATAGAGCAAAGCTACAATCACACTTCCAAAGCACATATGAAACAGTTTCCTTCTGAGCTCAAATCTATAACTCATAGAGAGCCAACCCCTAAAGTTATCAGTGTTATTATCATAGCTGACAATAACACCCCAATTACATTTGCTATAAAAAACTTTCTAAAACCTAAACCCAAAGCATAGCTTCCAATAGCACCTGTATAAACGCCAGAACCAGGCAGGGGTATAGCAATAAACAAAGACATACCAAGCAAACCGTATCTTTCAACATATCCTCTAATTCTTTTCTGCGTCTTCTCTATTCGTCTATGCCAGAACCGTTCAAACCCCCTCCAAAAAAATAAAAGATGAACAGCTTTATCTATAACAATATAAGCAATAACACCAACAATTATGTTGGCTGACGCTGCAACCAACAGAACCCACCACCATGGCAAACCATACGCCTGAAGAGTAAAACCAAATGGAAGAGTTATGCTACCAGAAAGTATTCCAATTGGTATGCTATATCTCTGTTCTAGCCAAGGAATAAAAGTAAGCAAGAACACAATTAAGTATGGATTCATTTTAGCTCAATCGTTTTAACTTTCTCAGTTATATAGGTGTCTTTTATCAGGTTCTGCAACAGCTTTTTGGTTTTCCTAAAAGGCCTTTTTACATTTGCATAGAGTCTGCCTTTTTTTACAAAAGTGTCTTTATGCTTCTTTTTAAAAGCAGCAACATGTCTCTTCACAAAAACAGGCGGTCCTTCTATCTCCATTTTCTCTGGAAGCACCTCTCTCTTCACCACAAAATAAAACTCAGCTTTTCTTGCTTTATTCCATTTCCAGTCTGCCTGCTTTAAAGTAAAGCCTTCTTTCTTTATCCTTTTTGCTATAAATTCGAACGCTTTCAATAATTTAGCTCCTACAACATCTTCTTTACCGCTCCTAGCACCAACATTCACAACAAACACATCGTCTTCCTTAAATTTTCTTTTAATTTTTTCTACATCGAACTCTTTCCTCATAAAAAAATCTTTGCTCGGTTTTTCTAAAAATGCACCTGCCCTTTCTTTGAAAAGTTTAAACCTCTCCATAGACAGAGCAGCTGCAGCATTCCTATCTGGCTGTATAGGATCTACAACAATCAATGGAGATATTTTTGATTTGTTCATAAATCTAACCTTATGTTTGCTCACATCGATTATATCGTATGGTTTCCAGTGTTGGCTTGCTCTAAGTACACGCTCGAACCCATCATAGTATATTATCAATATATCTATCACATGACCTGAGAAACCTTTTATGTAGCTTTCTGCACCATAGCAATGATTTGCCTTACAAAAGAGTTTTAGGAGTAGGATATCATTCCTCAATCTTTGATTGAGTTTACTCAAAACCCAATTAACATGCAACGGACTAGCATCTGTTACATTTACAGCCTGGCCAGGATCTTCGATATTTAACACAGGCACAAACTCATAGCTAATGCCATCTATCTTTGCACCAAAATAATCTCTGCTGCCATGTATTCTTTTAGCCTTGAATTGTCTAACAACACCTGCTAATATCTTAGAGATATTTTCATCCAGATATCTTCTGCGATCAAATCTAATAAAAACATCAACATCAAAATCCTTAAGAAAGGTATCTTTTGCTGCGCTGCCACCAAGCATCACTTCAGCTTTTATTTTTGATTTTTTCAGTTCTTCTTTTAGTTTTTTCACCACACACTTTATTTTTTTCTTAACATCCTTTTTTTCTTTCTCTGTCAGGGTGTTTTCTTCCAGTACCTCTTCTAGCAATGATGATTTCATAATTCAAAGAAGAGTAAGATAGTATTTAAAGGTTTTTGAAAGAAATCATCAAATTAGAAAAACTATGAAGAGTAAGATACAGTTACCTCACCAACCCCATCTTCCGGGGTGACTTTAATCAAAAAGCCTGGCTTAATCCTGGTAACAACATTTAGATAAGGAATCACTTGATCTATAGAATAACCTGCTGGTAAAGAATACTTTATTATATAAACAGGACCTTCCTTAGAAATACATTTTCCTTTCGTACCTTCTCCTCTCCCCCTCAGTATAGCGATACCTGGTTTAGCACAAGCCTTTCCAGGATCACATGCATGAAAATAATAATAGCTTGCTTCACCTGCATGAATATCGCACGGCACATATCCGCCATCCCTAACAGTATCAGTATAAAGATATTGGGTATCTTCCAGCTCTCTTAAATCAAACTTTTTTTCTATTATAAACGCAGAACCAAAATATTCCTGAATTTGTTCTTCTGTATAATATGCAGCAGGAATCGTCTCCCATCCGCCTGTAACATTTGACAATCCACCATCTCCACCAGCCACAGATATTATATACTCTCTCAACCCAGCAATCTCATCAACAGTATGTCCCATCACGCTTGGCGCAGGATCTGTCCTAGGCACAGGGTCTCCCTGCTGATAGCCAGTGTTATAAGCAACAACAAACATCAAAGCGCCAATAAGAATTATTATCACAACTATCAAATATAAATGCTTCTTCTCGATATTAAGCTCAATCTTCATTCTCAGCCTCTTTTTTATTAGAAAAAGAAGTATTAATATATAAACTTTACTTCTTAGAACTATCTTCCTTTTTTATCCTTTTCTTCCTTACCTTCTTTCTGCTCTTAGACATCTTCGCTTTAAGAATTGCATAGTTAACAGGATTCTTAATGCGAGAACAAAAAGCGTCTGGCTTGCATATCATAATATCCTTGTAATATATTTTATTATCACAATTTGGAGGCAGTACTTTCTTCTTATTTGTCTTATGATAACGCAACTGCCCAACCAAAATAACCTCTCTCAACTCTTCATCATTTGCTTGGTTCCACTTCTTCAACCGTTCTTCAATCATCCCATAGTCCCATCCGCAGCTAGTTAAGAAATTCATCAAACAGAACAAAAACCTTTTCCTACCATCTTTTAACCCTTGCAACCCCAACTTAAAACACGGCGGGAAAAACTCTTCTGCAACAACATCATTAAATGCCTCAAAATCCTGTTTAAATTTCTTCTCTCTCTTTTCAATAGTTTCCTGTATAAAAAGATCTTCCTTGACATCACGATCATAAGCCTGCATTATAAGTTGCTCGGCTTCATTCTTAACAGCTTTGCTTCTGTCAATAAAAACCAAATCAGGTTTAATTTTCTTTGGATCAGCTATCTCTTTCTCGAAGGTCATTATATCGTTTATTGCTATGGGCAGACTAACCAGGCCTGTTTTCTCGTGTAGCGAGTAAGGCATTCTGTACAGATGTCTGCTAGAAATTAACATTGTATCAACATTAAGCACTGTAAAAGGATCAAACTTTCCATTTTTAACGAGCTCGTTAAAACTTTTTCCTGTCTTGTTTATAATAACATGAATATCGTCTACTTCTAATATTTTCTCAGCAAGTTTATCTTTTATCATATCACAAAGATAAGCAGCTATTTTTTTTGGCCCTTCTGGAAACAATTCATTGAACATTTTGCCTGATACCTTTTCTGGAAAAGATTCAAAAGGTACTGCTATATGAAAGCCCCGATTACCTGAAAATTTCACCGAAACACTATTAACACCGTGATATTTCAATGCTTCAACCAACAGATAAGCAGCTAGTTTACTATAATACCAATACGAACAATCTATATCCAAGATTAAATCCCAACCCTTTCTGTTTGCGTCTAACTCTTTTCTTTTCATGCCAACATCAAGAAGTAGAGGATTTCTCCACAGCTCTTCAGAAGCATGAAAGCTGGTTACACCCCTCTTTACCAATTCAAGAACATCCCTTGGATTATTCAGAACATCTGGACGTTTGCCATAGCCTTCGCCACCATAACTCCCAACCACTTCTTTATTAGCAGCATGACTAACCAGTGCTTGTTGAATATCCTGCCTTTTATAGTACAACAAAAGAGTACTTTTATCTATCATTGTCCCCCAAAAACAATAATTTATCCATCAATATATAAAACTAATGTTTTAAAATCAATAAAAATTAAAAATTTTAATATATTTTATATAAATATATATTAAAAAATAAATACAAAAATAAAAAATTATATATTAAAAACATACTAAAAAAATATAGCACATTCAAAAACAACACACTCAAAGAAAACCATGAAGCATAAAATTGAAGGTCTTTTACAATTGATAAGGAAATTTAATAACTATCCTGTGATAGTTGAAGGCCTAAAAGACAAAAAAGCTCTTTCAAGGCTAGGCTTTACAAAAGTTTACACAATGAACAGAGCAGTATACAAATTAACCGAGGACATCTCAAAGCATCACAGAACAGTCCTGATCCTAACAGATCTAGATACACCAGGCAAGAAAAAATATGGCGAGATTAAGCGCAATCTATCAAGATTAGGTATTAATGTTAACGATACATTACGTAATTATTTATTTAGACAGACTAAGCTGAGGCAGATTGAGGGCATTGACAGTTATATCGAAAGATTTTTAAATGAATAAACCCTAAGCAAAAATAGAAGAATAACAATAATAAAATGGCAATAATAAATCAGCTAAAGACAACAGTGTTGCTTGGTATCCTATCAGGAATACTTCTTGGCATAGGTTACTGGATAGGTAGCACTAAAGGGATGTTCATCGGCTTAGCTATTGCTATCTTAATGAATTTTATCACATACTGGTATTCTGATAAGATTGTCCTTGCAATGTACCGTGCAAGAGAGATCAAAAAGAAAGATAATCCTAATTTATACAAAATAGTACAAGAGGTCGCATTAGCAACAGGCATACCTATGCCCCGTATATATATAATTCCAACAGACCAGCCGAATGCATTTGCAACAGGCCGCAATCCTAAAAACGCAGCAGTTGCCTGTACCAACGGAATCATAAACATACTCTCACCAATAGAATTAAAAGGAGTCATTGCTCATGAACTTGCTCATATTAAGAATAGAGACATTCTTATTGCGACCATCGCAGCAACAATCGCAACCGTTATTAGTTACATTGCCTTTATGGCTCGCTTTGCAGCCATCTTTGGTGGTGGCGATGATCGTGATGGCAGTAACATTATTAGCTTACTTGTGCTAGGCATACTCACACCAATCATTGCTACAATCATTCAACTTGCTATTTCTCGAAGTAGAGAATTTCTTGCTGATGAAACAGGTGCAAAGACCATCAAGAACCCACTTGCGCTTGCATCAGCCCTGGAAAAGATTCATGTTGCAGCTAGAAGAACACCACTAAGATTTGGTTCACCTGCAACAGCCTCATTATTCATTGCTAATCCTTTCAGTGGCCGCAGCCTGATTAATTTGTTCTCGACACATCCCTCGCTAGAGTCAAGGGTTAAAAGATTAAGAAAATTGGCTATGGCATTATGAATCTGTCAAAACAGCTATAAGCGATAGCAAAGACTAGACAGAGTTGTTGATTTAGAATACAATTATTTCCCTTGTTTTCTTCTGGCAATTTTATCTATTTCCACAGTTCGCGTACTTTCCCTATTATATGCTTCTCAATTCCAAACTCACGATCTTCTGAAGGTACTAGCACAATCGCTTTCCACTGTAGACCGAATTCCCAAGCAGTCTTTAGTCTGCGATGTCCATCAAGCAAAACATCTCCTCTTTTTGTCCTAAGAAGAAGTATAGGGGTATCATAACCGTGCTTCAAAGCTTTACTAATCTCCCTTATCTTATCCTCAGCCTCAACCTCACTTTCCTCGCCAGCGTATGTATATAAAACCTCAGCCTGCTTTGTTCTATCAAAAATCTCTTCCTTCTTTTCGAAGGATATGTTGGGATAAAGTTTTTTCATATACTCAGTTATTCTTTGTGTGAGTTTTTCCTGCTCTTTTAGTGTTACTAAAGCCATGACAGTAACAATATTCAATGAGTATAAAAATGTTTTCTTTGCACATTTTATTTTTTTACTTCACCATATTAGTTTTACTTTTTTAATTATTTTACTATTATTGTTGATACTATTGTTGACATTTTTCTTGATATTTTTCTTCAAAAACATTCCTCAAAGAATTAGCAATCTTATCTCCAATCCCTTCTACTTTCTTTAACTCTTTTACACTGGCATTGGCAATCGCTTTTACAGAGCCAAACTGTAACAATAGACGTTTAGCCAGATCAGGTCCAACAGACGGTAAAGCCTCAACAATATATTCCTGTTGTTCTCTTAGGCTGCTTGATTTTTTGTTTGAATGCAATGAGAAAGCACTACCTTTTTCTTGCTCTCTGCGAGCCATGCTAACCAAGAAAGCAGCACCCTCCTTAGCATCTCTTGTAAAGATAACCGGAATACTATAGTTAACCATAATTGTGGCTAACATGCCGCGAATAGCATTAGGGTGTACATTCCTCTGCGAATAGATATCCTTCCCCTCAACAAGTACAATAGGCTTTTCAAAACTCTGCTTTAGTTTTTTCAGCTGCTGCAATAGTCTTCCATCTATCAGACTATTAACAAAATCCTCGCTATTCTTGTACTCAACAGCAACTTCACTACTCAACAAATAATCCGCTACATCTAGTTGCTGTAATCTTAAATCAACATTTTGCTCCAACAGTTCCTTCACAACAGCCGAGCCTTTCTCTCGATGGTCACAGAACATTTTAATGCTACTAAAATCATTCAACGTTGTTATTGTGGGCTTTCTCTTCAATGAATATTTGCTCTTTAGCTGTTCGAGTATACGATACATTCTTTTTTCTTTGTGGTGCGCACTCCATTTATAACCCATATCCCTCGTATCACTGGTTGCAAGCATTATAACCTTACCTCCTGTCAATCTCCCAGTTCTCCCTCTTCTTTGAATTGTCCTAATAGCAGAAGGAACAGGCTCATAGAATATAACAACATCCACAGATGGAATATCCAAACCCTCTTCGCCAACAGAGCTCATCACAACAACATTATACTTCCCTGTGGAAAAATCATTCATTATCTGTACTTGCTCTTTCTGGCTCAAGCCAGTACCATTCTTTTTTGTTTGTCCGACAAAAATAGCCGCATTAACGCCTTGTAGTGTTCTGATTTCATCATAGATCTTTGTTATAGAGTCACGGAACTGATTAAACACAATTATTTTTGCTTCTGGATTTTTCCTTAGCTCTTCAGAAATTAATCTTCTCAGTCTCAATAATTTAGGGTGCTCTACTTTTTTCTCTGCTAATGTTTTAGTTCTTATGTAAGCTGACCTGAAGTTAATATCTCTTGAAAGATTGATAATTGCTTTAATCTTTGTTCTGTAAGACTTGTGCATTAGTCCTTCGAGATAATTGTTTAATGCGTATATCCCTTGCGTCTCAAGTAACTCTAAAGCATGCTGCACTTTTATGGCCTCTGCCATCAAACTAACAGACTTCATTAGGTCGAATGTCCTATTTCCCGACGCTAATTGGCCTTGTAATGCTCCTTGAACTTTCAACATCTCTGTTTTTGACATAGTGGTGACAGCGGCATGATCGATATAACCGTATTTAGCAATCTCTTTTAGTTTGCTTTTATAACAATTCTGCAGAAAGGTTTGAATTTGCTTGAAAGATTCTGGTAACTCAACCTTCACCCAGTCTATTTTTACATTTTGTATATACGGCTTTATATCTGGATCCTTATCAGTTCTAGCTTCTATTTCCTCAATAAGGAGATTCTGGCAAACCTCATTTATCTTCTCCATGTCAGATCCGGGCGATGCTGTTAGTGCCAGAATCCTCCCAAAGCGTGAAACTTTATCGTATTGTTTAGCAATGTAAACATAACTGTAATCTCCTATTGCTCTATGACATTCGTCAAACACTAATAGCGAAACATCTTTAAGATCAATTTTTTTATTAATAATATCGTTTTCCAGTCCCTGGGGTGTGCTAAATACAATTCTTGCACCTTTCCAAAGCTCTGCTCTTTTCTCAGGCCTTATCAGGCCAGTAAACACAACCAATTCAACAGGATCGATATCAAGATGTTTTTCAAAGGTTTTCTTATGCTGCTCTACCAATGGCTTTGTTGGTGCCAATATTAAAACCTTTAAATTTGGGTATTGTTTTAAGCGATGGGCAGCTAGCATCAAAGCACAAAAAGTCTTTCCCATACCAGTAGGTAACACAACCAAAGTATTATAATTGATAGCTGTCGCTAATATTGTCTGCTGGTAAAGTCTCGGTTGAAAATTTTTTAGCATAGCTAACTTTATTCAAGAACCATTTATAAATATTATGCGTCCAGTAGACAATGTCCAGTGCTAATCTTTTAACTCTAACCCCCAACTTTTAGCTCTTTCAACTTTTAGCTAACCAACTTTGTTATTTATCAAAGTTATTTATAAGAGCCATCTAATGACTCATCTATCAAAACAAAAGAAAAAAACAAAAAAAGACATTCTTCGTCTCGTTTCAGTCATATCAGGCACCAAGGGACATTTGCAATCACAGAAGTAATTTATGTAATTCGTATAAAAATTTTTCATACAAACTAATATTTGACTTAATAATTTGATTTAATAATAAATTTAAACTCAATTTTCAGATTCCTACTGAGTTTTCTGGTACATTGAATAGTAAAACACAATAATTGCTACAACCACAACGCTGATAGAAATATATAAATTTAAAAAGTATGTAGCAAAAGCTGCAGCTATTAGTATAATTGACAAATATCCTAATATCTTTTGAGTTCTCTCATTCACGTCTCCTCACCAACAAACAGTAAGCCATAAAAAAAGCACCCGCAACTAACAAAAAAACAGCCATTGTAACATTAAATAATTTTAACACAAAAATTGAGCTAAGTAGAAACACAGCACCCATTGGTAAATAATAAGCTCTTATACCATAACCATAGCTAACATTTATTGCTTCTGTTTTTCCTGCAGGTTTTTCTTTACAAACCTTAACATTCTTAATCTTTTCAGATTCCATCTCGGGAAAAAATTGTCCAGAGTAATTACAGTTCTTACATCTCAATCTATTGATATCCCCCAATGCTACAGAAGCTGCACTTGTTATATCAGTAAAAACCATTGTGCTTCCACATCTTGGGCAGAACTTAATTCGTTCTTTGCTCTTTTCTTTCTTATAACCTTTCTTTTTGCTCTTTTTTTCTTTCTTTTTGTTCATTTTTAATATTCATTTCACATTCATTTTAAAGAGATGAAGCTATGATTTGATGTTTTGATGATTTGATGATTTGATTCTAGCGCCTCAACGACAAAATTTCAAGATTATTTTTAATTTTAAGATTATTTTCATTCCATTTATCTATTTTTTTAAGATTTTCCTAACACTACAATTTTCTTTGTTAAGCTTTTGTGCAGATAAACACTAAACTCATGCAACAGTTTAAGCTTTGTCTTTTTGATCAGTTTCTTAAAATCAACAAAATCCGGATAACCAACAACCGCTTTATAAACGAGGTGTTCGTCCAATAGTTTTAGAAAATCTAAATACAGCTTTTCGAGTTCCAGCGTCAATTTTGTGTTTCTTCCGTATGGAAGATCAGTAACAACATAATCAAGTTTTTTCTTTAATGTTAGAGCGTCCCTCTGTTCAAGTTCAACATACCTTATCCCATAATAATCTAAATTCTCTCTAGCCTTTTTTAAAACATAGTCATTTATATCAAGACCGATGGTTTTAAAGCCCATCATCCCTGCTTCTATCAGAATTCCACCTGAGCCACAGAAAGGATCATACACATCTCCTTTTTTAATTCCTGTAAGGTTAATCATTGCTCTCGCTAATCTTGGACTAAGAGAGGTCGGATGCAGTGCAGGTCTAAGATGAGATTTCCTTTTTAAAAAATCTTTAGTTACTATATGCAATAACTTTCCGCAATAAATCTTATTCGCTAACTTGAACAACTCAATTTTTGTTTTACAATATTTCAGCTCAACCCTTGGCTCTTCAACAGAGTTCCACACATAGCTTGCAAGATCTTTTTCTTTCTGTTTAATTCCTCCATGAGTCCTAATGCAGAAATTTTCATCATAAATAGATTTCCAGTCAAATCCTTTCAATGACTTTTCTAGTTCATCTTCCTTGCATGAAAAGAGAAATCTATAGATGGCTTTTGTGAATGCTAATCTCGCATAAAGTCGTTCTTCTTTTGTATCAAGAATCAAAATATTATCATCCACCTCATAATTCGCTGCATTTGTTAAAGCAAGCACTTCAGCTCTTGCAAGTTCGATATTTTCCTTTGAAAGCAAAAACATCTGTTTCATGCTACTCTATTATTCTTCAGATTTATAATTCTATTTATTTTTATACCTATATTTATTTTCTATAGAGAAAAAAACGAAAGATTTATATATGAAAAATATCTCATTAATTCTTATGCCACGAGGAAGGCCAGTAAAATCAAGAATAAGACAAAACATAGTAGAGATACTTTATTATCTTAAGGAAGGCTATGCATACGAAATCTATAAAATCTACAGAAGTATTTTTCCAAAAGCAACAATGCGTTCTATTTATTATAATTTAAGAAAGGGCGTTTCTTTGGGTGAATTTAAGATCAGCAGAATCGAGCGTGAAAAGGGAGACTATTCATGGGGGCCTGAAGCAGAAAAAACATATTACTCTCTTGGCAGAAACGCATCTCCTTCTATGAAAATTGATGTTAAGGAAGCTGTTGAAAAGTACATAGAAAGCAAGAAATAAATAAGCAAATTTGATCTGAAAAACTCTATTAGTTTTAAGACTCATGCAAGACTCATCACTTTTGGTATAACCAAAAAGCCAGTCACTAACAGAATTACAATGATTACCCCAATTATTGTGGTTATTATTCCGCACACAAGCCCTGCCAGTGCCATACCTCTTCCACCATAAGTTGCTGGATCGTTTTTAATTTTGTATAGCGCAATGGTTGAAAGTATTATTGCCAACGGTCCTAATATAATTTGAGAGGTAATAAAACTCACTATACCAACGACCAATCCTGCGATTGCCAATCCTTTCTTCTGTCTCGCTAGAACTGGTTTATGAACAGGTTTTGGTTGAACAGGTTTTGGTGCTTCTGCTTTTTTTTGTGTTCTCTTTTTGACTTTCTTTTTAGCAACAATCTTTTTAGTTTTCTTCTTGGCTTTTTTCTTTTTAATTTTAGCCATGACGACACCTCCTTTTGTCCAAGTAAGTAATTATGATTTATAAACTTTACTTTAACAGCTAGCTAACTTCAGCTTCTTCAAAAATCCAAACAAAGCAAATAATTCCCGTCTAGTCAACATAGCTTTTCCAATCATTCTCCTCCATACCGCTTTTTGTGTTTCCTTCTTCTCTTTTGTAACAAAATCTAAACCATCAAGGACATCGTCCAACATTGCAAAAAACTTCTCTTTCTCTTTAGCACCAGCAGGCTTATGATAACTTTCTTTACTTTCTTTAACCTTCGCCTTAAACAATTCGTATAAAATGATTGCCACAGCATGACTCAAGTTAAGCGTTCTATACTGTCCTGCAGGGATAGTTATAACAAAATCGGCTTTTGCCAAAAGTTCATTACTTAGACCCGTTCCTTCAGGTCCAAATAGTAGACCTATCTTGCTCTTAACCTTAGTAGCCTTAATCCCAGCCTTAACCTTAGTACTCATAATTTTCTCTGCTAATTGCGAAGGTAACAGCGGCAATCTAAGGATGTTATAGCTACTTCCTAACTTAGCTGTCGTTGCAATAAGATAATCATATTTTTTCAAGCTATTTTTATCCTTAATTTCGATTCTTCTCAAAACATCCTGGGCATGCTTAGCCCGCCTCTTAGCTTCTTCGTCAACTTCACATTTTGGGTCGACCAAAATTAAAGTTTTAAAATCAAAATTTTTCATCACCCTAGCAACAGCCCCAATATTTCCACTAATTGCAGGTTCATATAATATGATGTCCATAGATCACAAGAAAAAACACAGCTATTTAAATCTTCACTTAACCTCTATTTAACCTTCATCTAGCCTTTGCTTAACTTCGCTTAAAATCTCACTTAATCTTCACTTAACAAACTGTACTATAAAAATTAAAATGATCAACACCAGTGTCGTTATTGAGACAACCCCCCAGATATGTCTAGCTTTGTCTTCAGAATATTTGCTTCTAAGATAAGTCAGCACCATCCTCCCCCCGTCAACAGGACCAAGAGGCAGTAGGTTAGCTAGACCAATTCCACTACATAAAATAAAAAACCATATTACCAAGTCTTGTATAAACTTAACAAAATTAAACCATGCATGACTAACATCAGTCTTTTTTTGAAAAAATGTTCTCGGCCTAAGGATATTTCCTCCGTAAAGACCAAAAAAACCTCTTCTGTCTCCTGGAAAATTTGGGTTCCTGACGGTTGTAACAGTATAATATGTTTCATTTGATCTGATTGTTACTGTTTCGTTTGGTCCAATCGTTCTTATAATTGTAGAAAAATTATCAACATTCAAAATAGGAACACCATTGATTTCATTAATAACAATGCTTTCATTAATGCCTGCCAATTCTAAGGGATAACTTTGGTTTAATATGGGAATTATAACAACACCAGCAGGCTCGACAGCTGTTGCATTCAAGCTAGGAATCGCAAAAATCAAGATTAGATAAGCAACAACAGCCATAACAATGTTTACAACAGGCCCTGCTGCAAAAATAGAATATTGTTTACTATCAGACATCTTACTCAATTGTTTCTCATCAGGCTCTACAAACGCCCCCAGAATTGGTCCCCACATCAAAAAGCCAGAACTTTTTATTTTTACTTTATGAGCACGAGCAACAACACCGTGTGCAAACTCATGACATGCTGCAATTATAAAGATTGATATAAGCCAGTGCCAGAATGGCAATGTACCTAAACCAGGAACTTTTAATAAACCAGGCAAGGCAACACCAACCTGAGCAGTAACTACGGGTGTTATTAGCATTTTTATTAAAATAACAAACATATAAACTATAATAAATGCCATTCCTATAAAACCAAGACCGATACTAATATAACCAAGCAGTACTATGAAACTTCTAAACCTTGTTGAAAGATCGTCCATCCATCTTAGACCAAGTTTGGTTTTCCACATCACTATGAACTTATGCTCAATGCGAAGTTTTTTCCGAAAGAAATATACAAGCAACAGTATTATTGCATAGAATATTATTATAGAACCATACTCCCAAAAACTCACCATCATTACCTCGTTTTAGGCAGATTATTTTCTTCTAATAATCCTTAATGCTTTGCCTTTGCATTTTCTACACTTAACCTTTCCTGCCATCACTTTCATGTTACTAGCTTTAATAACAGACTTACATCTTTTACAAACAAACTTCCCCTTAAACAACCTTGCTTCTGCTTCAGGAAACCGTACCATAATAACACCAAATTATTTCTTAATAGCACTATTATTCTACTATTATTTTACTATTATTCTTGTTTTATCTGTTTCATAACTTTTTGGTCTAAAATCTCCCAGTACAGTACATTACTTCCTTCTTTACACTCTGATTTTAGCTCTTCAGGAATCTTAAGATCAAATGTTTCGTATGTTTCAGAGTCCATTACATTTGCAGTATCGCCACTTATTGACAACACTTGTGCTGTTCTCTTGTCAATAATAGGAACATCAACTTGTTCATGACCAGGCAACACCAGGTTACGTTTCTTACCATCTATAAGTCCGACAGCCATCAGGTTAACCTTAGCATGACCATGTTTTCCGGGTCTTGATGTTGCAGTATCAACAATTTTGCAAGCAACACCATCTATTACTATATAACTTCCTTTTTGCAGGCTTCCTATGCTAGCTTTCTTAACCTCTCCCATTCTATCGCCTCCTTTGCCTCATTGGAAATAAGGTTGATTTATAAAGATTGTGTATTATAAAGATTATATAAGCTTATAAGATACATGATAAGGTTCGTGATACATTAGCTATTATTTTTTAGCTATTATTTATATTTATTTTAGCTATTATTTTTGTAGTATGCTATTTCCAAAACACCTGTATCAGTATGAAAACAAATAACTAAAACCACCAATTATAACTAAAACCATCTATTTCTTCTAACAATTCTTGGTCTAACAATTCTTGGTTTCCTAAGCCTCTGCAGCTTCTTTTCTATCACGTCTTGATTTTCAAACAGTTTCTCCATTTTCCTAAACTTAGATGTATGGTACCTTGCGCGACCATTCTTGTGCCTGTACTTCAACTTCTTATGCAACATTTCATGGTACATTATATAATCCAAAATATCTTCATCTGCATTCTTTAACAAAGAACTAACAATAATTGTGTCATTTGCGTATTCATAAGCACCAAGCTGATTAGCACTTTCAGCACCCCACTTTATGTTAGGCATCTCTAGCATACCGTTGAAGTATTTTTCGTTAACACGATTAAAGCTTTCTTCCAGCTTTGGTTCAGGCTTCTCTTTGAGAACAGCAATATGCAGTTTTTTAACAAAGTGGTTATAAAGATCCACATTAATTGTGTTTTTCTTTTTTGTATTAAAGATCTTCATTAACAATTCCTGTAACAATCCTATTTGTATTTCTCTACTGACAGCTTTCCATTTTTTACTAAGATGAAAATCTATATAATTTCCAAGCATCTTTACATTAGCACCATAATCCTTGAAATGCCCACTATATTTGATCGAGAAATTATACTTATTAGCATCCTTATCTGGGAATAGCTCTACAAACGCCGCCCTTATAACAGCCTCATTCATAATACAAAAGAGAACTTTAGTAATTATAAATATTACGCATATATTGTATATACAACATAAAGAAACATAAAGAAACATAAAGAAGATACACAGGAAATACAAACAAGATAAAGAAAAATACAAAAAGGAATATAAGATCTTTTGAAGAAAAATACAAAGGGAGTATAAGATTTGAAGAATACTCGAAAAATACTGAAGAATATTGAAGAATGCAAATAACTATCTCTCTGCTTCATACCTCAAAATAGCTGCAATGCCACCCATCTCCTTTAGCTGCACTCCTTCTCGAGTTTCAACAGAAATAATCCTGACTTCACTACCCATCTCTTTTGCTTTATTCTCTAGTTCTTCTATCAACTCATCATCAACAGATTCTGACAAAAGCAAAGTATCAACCGCACCAATCTCTAACATCTCTTTGACATCTGCCAGTCCATAAGCCACTTGCTTTTCCTTAGTATTTAACAAATCAAAAAACTTTCCCATTATCTTTTTTTCACCAGAGACCTCTTCTGCTGAAAGCAAATCTTTACTCCTATCTAAAAGTTCTTGTAAGCCAAACTCTCCCGTATAACTCAAATCCTTAACTCCTATTATCTTCTTCTTAATATCACCCGTCAAATAATCCTTATGAATAAAATCTGTTGTTGTCGTGCTTGGTCCACCAATGATAATTCCTTTCAAATTATCACCCATCGGCAAGAACTGCTCCTTCATTAGATCAGCAATCTTTTTGTAATGTGCCTTTATGCTTCCTTCCCTGATACGTGCAAAGCGAGCTGCTGAATTATGCACGACTAAACCATTTGCAATAAAGTTTTGGTTTTTCACAGAGATATCTATCATTTCAAATTCACCTTTTTCTTTCATTATTTTTATTATTTTTATTTTATTTATTTTATTTATTTTTTCTCTTTTTTCTTTGACGCTATTTTTGAATTTTAATAAAAAATCTCCTACTTTTAACTCTTTTGCAGGCACCTCCAAAGTTGCACCATTGTTTTCTACAAAAAACAAATGATCTTCTGACACAATAATATTTCCAGCATCTGTTTTAATTTTTAACTGTACATCTTTTCGGGTTTTCCAAATATTCAGGCATTCAGAAATGCTGGAATCATTATTTTTAAAATCATAGGTAATCAATTTATCTCCTATTTTTACGTCTTTAATTTTTATTTGAGCGTCCCTCAATAGAACCAAAGTATCAGGATGGCAACATTGACCCCCTGCCTTAAACTTTCCGGGCACCTCAGAATGTGTTTTCACTAATGGCACTATCGCCTTTCCTTTCAATAGCGCAAGCATAGCATCCCTTCTGTCCAAAACAACAAGACCATACACTTCTTTAGTCTCACACATTTCTGACAATGGTTCTAACACAAACTCTTTATCACACCTATACAGCCTCTGCTTTAGAGGTACAGGCGGCTCAATACTCCAAATCCTCAAATCTTGCTGACCTTCTTTAGCTGCAACATTCCCAGAAAAAACCGCTAAACCATTCTCAGGGGTTTTCTTAAACAATCTTAAATGTTGGATCATCCTTTCAAGGGCATCAATCACATTTTTTCTTGTAGAAGCAGATTTTATGTTTGTTGCTGTACCCTGCTCCTGTTGTAAATGGTTTATGATTTTATTCATGTCATACCCTTGCGGAATATATACACTAACTAACTCTGTATGGCGCCCCCTATGTTGAGCTAATTCTCTTATAAATTTCTTTAGCTTAAATATTTGCGAACCTTTTAGCACCATGAGATAACAGAATAAAATGGAGTTTATAAATTTTTACTATTATAATAATAAATAAAAAGCTACAAAAAAATAATAAATAAAAACTATAAAAGCAGACCGAAAACTTTTTAAACATACTAATTAGAAAATTTGTTATGAACGTGATAAATGTAAAAAAAAGAAAAAGAAAAAACAAAAAGAAAAAAAATGAGCCTAGGAAAGAAACATTTAAACAGAAAAAGAAAATTCGAAGTATGATTAAAAAAAGATTGAAGAAAGAATCTTCACAAAAAGAAAGAAAAATTTTAATCATTATAAACAAGAAAGCACGCAAGGTTAATGAACAGAGAATCAGACCTAAGATAAAAGCAGTTTTTGGCAAGTACCCTAATATTAAACTAGATATAAAAAAAACGCCTAATGAAAAAAAAGCTACAAAACTAACAAAAAAAGCTATTAAAAAGGGTTACGATACCGTTGTTGCTGTTGGTGGCGATGGCACGATTAACAGTGTTCTCAATGGTGTTATTAACAAAAAAATAAAATTAGGAATAATTCCTCTTGGGACTGGCAATGCTCTATCATACGAAACTGGTTTAATCAAGAAGATCGAGCTTGCCTGCGAACTTATAGTCAATGGTAAGGCAAAAAAAGTAGATACTGGCAACATCAATGGCCGTTATTTTTTGCTGATGGCTGGAGTTGGTATAGATGCATGGGTACTTGAAGAAACCGAAAAAAATCCTTTTTTCAAACAATACTTAGGAAAATTTCCTTATTTAATGACGAGTTTACGTGCAGGACTATTCTATGATCAACCAAAGGTTAAAATCACTGTAGACGACAAATACACAACAGAAGGATACCAAACCGTTGTCAGCAATATCAAGTACTATAGCTTGATATTTAGCATGACACCTTATGCAAATATGCAAGATGGATATCTAGATGTTTGTGTTTTTAAATCAAAGAAGTTCTTTAACAATGTTTACATATACATTGCAGAGTCTACTCGGGGTACACACCCGAAAAGAAAAGACATCTTTTATCACAAAGCAAAAAAGGTTAAGATTACATGCGACATTCCTGTACCAGTTCATGCTGATGGCGAAATCCTTGGCAACAAGAAATCCATCACGATCAGGGTTGTACCAAAATCTGTTAACCTGATTCTACCATGATATAAACAATAGTTAGATAAAATATTTAAATAACTAAATATAACAATCTCTAAATGGCAAAAAAGAAAAAAAAGAGGGCGAGCAAAAAGCCGACATGGGCATGGTCTAGTTCTATTCTAGGAGATATTTTAAATTTTAATAAATGGTTAGATACCCAATTTAACAACAAAGCTAACTTTCTTATGGGTGCTTCAGGTCTAATCCTAGTTTATACCGCGGGTGTTTTAACAAGAAAAGAATTTTTAGATTATCCTCTACTCCTAAAGATAGGCTGGGGGATAATAGCAATAGGATGTTTTTTTTCATTTTTGATGGCAATTCTAATCGTCACACCAAAAATCAGAATTCTTTCAAAAAAAGAGAGAATTAAAAAAGATATATTCTACTATAAAAACATCAGCCAATATTATACAAGAAACGAATACATCAAAGAGCTAGACAAGCTAAAAAAGAATAGCAAAAAGATAACAGAAGCTTTTGAAAATCAAATATATTCATTAAGCCAGCACATATTACCAATAAAATCTAGGCTACTCAAACGAGCTGGATGGACACTAGTTTTTTCTTTGGTTATCGGTATCGGACTAATCATGATAAACACACGCACAGCGTAACCTTTAAAAACCAACATCATTTTTTAATCCAAGAGGGGCTGTGGTGTAGTTTGGCTATCATTCGAGGTTTGGGACCTCGTGACCCGGGTTCAAAACAGAAATTGCATGAAATCTGCGATTTCATGAAAATCCTGGCAGCCCCAGTTTAATATTTTGATTTGCCTTGAACCTTATTTTCTATATTTATTTATTTTTTATTTTATTTTTATTTTATTTTCCAGTTTATTTTCCCTATTGAAAATTAAATAAAAACATACCACTATCTTTATAAATAAACCAATATTCCTTTGAGTATTGAGTAAGCTAAAAATGGCAACATCTAAAGGAATAAAGTCAGTGAAACGTTTTGGTTCTCGTTATGGTAGAACAGTAAGGCATAAGTTTGGCAAAATCGAGGCGCAACAACGCCGTGCCTATAAATGTCCTTATTGTAACAAGAAAGCAGTCAAAAGAATTGCAATAGGTATCTGGCAATGCAAGAAATGTAATGTGAAATTTACTGATCAAGCTTATACAACAACAAAGAAAAAAGAGGGGTATTAAAATGGTAGCTTATAAATGTTTCAACTGTAACAAAGAAATCACAGAATCACTGCTAAGAAAGAGAGTCAGATGTCCATATTGTGGCTCAAAAATACTCTTCAAGCAAAGAACAACAGTCACAAAGGTAAAAGCAAGATGATGAAAAGTACCATCAATTTTAATGACACAAGAATATATCCTTGTCTAATCCCAGAAGAAAAGGCTTTGAACTTTAAACGCTCAACATGCGAGATTAAAATTAACGACAAAATCGAATTCATCATAAAAGCAAAAGATGCAACAGCTTTAAGAGCGACAACATTCGCTATTAAAAATCTGTTGTTAGTCTATGAAAAAACGCGCAAGGTTATAGAAAATGGATAAAGAAACGCAACAAAAGATACAGCAACTCCAATTGATAGAACAATCATTACAAAATTTTCTAGCGCAAAAACAACAGTTCCAGGCGCAACTGATGGAAATCGAATCAGCACTCTCCGAACTTGACAAAGTAGACCAAGCGTATAAAATAATTGGTAACATAATGGTTCTTTCTGATGCAAAGAAGCTGAAAAAAGATCTTGAACAAAAAAAAGAAACAACCGAATTAAGGATAAAAACAATAGAAAGGCAAGAAAACTCTACAAAAGAAAAAGCTGAAAACCTACAAAAAGAAGTGTTAGAAAAAATAGAGAGAAAAAAATAAGGGATAAAAAATGACTGAATTGGAGAATGCAATAAAAGCGATCGACATGCTTCTTGAAGATACCACTGTTCCAAAAAACATAAAAATAAAGCTAGAAAATATCAAAGCTATTTTAAATGAAGATGCTGAATTGTCCATCAAAGTCCACAAGGCACTAAATGAATTAGACGAGATTAGTAACGATATAAATCTACAACCATATACAAGGACACAATTATGGAATATCGCAAGTTTATTGGAAATGCTTTAATGTTCTCTTAGTAGAGTAACACGTTCTCCAATGAGGGTTGTGTTAGGTATAATGATAACATCGTTCTCTTTTGTTTTGATTCTAGTTTCAAAAATACCTAATTTAAGAATTTGACCTTTGATATCACCAACTTTCACCAAATCATTTGGTTTAAGCCGACCTCTTCTATTAACAAGCATGCCTGCAATTATATTTAAGAACATATCCTTTGCTCCTAATAAGAAAAATATTATTAGAAAGAAGCCAAACACACCAAACAGTGCGAATAAAACAATTTTTGTTATATGCAATAATCTAAGAACATACAATATCGTGATCAAATAAATAATTAAAGTAACATCGATCCCGACAATCTCTTCTATGGTAATTTTTATGCCAGCACTTTGAATTATTTTATTAAGATGAAAGCTATGCAAAAAGTTTTGTGTGAGTTTTCCAACAACTCTGCCTATAAGAAAACCCAAGAAAATAACAATCAACACCAGAACAATCTTGTTGTAGACAGGAGATTGTAGCTTATTTAGGAATGTTAGATAAATACTTTCATCAGTTCCTTGTAGCAAGGTAGCAGTTGCATTTACCATAGCTAAGATAAAAATATTCAAGTTTATAAAGGTTCTTGTAGCAAAATTAAAATGAACCTCCTTGGGCTAAAGCCCAAGGTATCGATTAAGCAAAAGAGCCGAGCTTCTTTTGCTGTGGTAAATCCCAATGACCTTGGGAATGTGAAACGTAATGCTGAATTGTTTCGGCT
>Ga0180301_10000176_pt1 | contig 47803 bp, 45 predicted proteins | sample GuaBasSediGuay16_FD_121797 | JGI IMG/M metagenome (GOLD analysis project Ga0180301, IMG submission 121797) | Subseafloor sediment microbial communities from Guaymas Basin, Gulf of California, Mexico - Guay16, Core 4569-2, 12-15 cm | ecosystem: Environmental > Aquatic > Marine > Hydrothermal... | reverse complement strand
TTCTTAACTTTCATAAGAGACCTCCTTTCTTTTGTATAATGGTTGATGTTTTTAGAAACCTATTATACAGGAGGTCTCTTCTTTCTTTCCATCTCTTTTTACAGGAATTTTAGTACATTACCTGCGAAATATATAGAAATAAATAGAAATTTATTGAAATATGCTTCGCGAAATAGATGGAAATTTGTAGAAATTGATAGAAATTAAAAATTAGACAAATGAAGAACCCCACCCTTACAGGTGGGGAACTTCAGCAAACTTAGAATTTTTTTTAAAACATTATTGTTTCAAACGTTATTGTATCAGCTTAACCTTTATTTTGTCCGCAAAGATTTACCACCTATAAAAACATAAGCTAAGATTACAAAATAAATGCTTAATTTTGGACATCAGGCGCTGGACCTCTAAATTTATCTCAATTTCCTTAACGAATTATGTGATTTAAGTAGAAAAGAAAGTTTAGAATAAAAAAGTAAGAGGAAAATAATATTGGGTTTCCAGCATCTATTTCTCTTCGTTAAATCCTAATGCAGAAAATATCTTCTTCAAAGAAAAAGCATCAGGAAAAAAGAGAAATAATCCTCCAAAAGCAATCTCTTTTACCCGCAAATCTGTTTTAATAAAAAGAGCCTCTTCAGAATGTTGAGCAAGCTGAACGAAAATAAAATCTAAAAGAGCAGCAACCATATCTAAAGCCAAAGAAGGAACACCATAAAGAATATTCAATCCTGTAATATCACTAAGGGCATTCATATAGGCTCCTACCACAATATTAGTTGTCTCCTTCAAAGATGACTGAAAAAGCGCATCATCAAAATCTATCTCCGCAGGTTCTTTATCTAAAAGCGTTGCTCCTAATATCCTAGCCTCTGAAGGAGATAAGAGAAAAAGAATCCTACCTCCCACATCACCTTCTAATCCTGTATCAAGGACAAAAAAACTCTCCTCAGGGTCTCCTAAAATCTTATCAAGTGCCTCTAAAGGAATAAGTTTTGTCTGAGGAAGCGTAATTTCTACTTTCGTATTTAAAAGATCAGCTAATGCGGTTGCTGCTCTACCTGCTCCAATCGTCCCAATTTCTCTTAAAACATCCAACTGATTTAAAGAAACTCTCTCCTCATCCATTACCCCACCATCCTTATTATCTCACCAGCAATATCAGAAAGGGCTAAAACTTTATCTGATAAACCTGCCTCAGTTACCACTTTGGGCATTCCATATACTATAGAGGATTCTTCATCTTGAGTAATTACTGTTCCTCCTTTTTCTTTTATTTTCTTCGCCCCTTCTAAACCATCCTTTCCCATTCCTGTCAATATAACCCCTATAGTATTTTCTCCAAATAGCTCTGCAAATGAACCCATTGTAACATCTGCCGAAGGTCTTACATAATTAACAAAAGGAGCCTCATCCAATCGAATACGAAATCTATTCCTCTCTTTTTCTCCTAGTTTTTCTACTATCATATGAAAACCGCCGGGAGCAACATAACCTGCTCCTTTTAAAACCATATCTCCATCTTCAGCTTCTTTAGTCTTTATCTGAGAATACCAAGAAATTCTCTCTGCAAAATTCTTAGTAAACCCTTTAGGCATATGTTGAACAATCAAAAAAGAGGCATTAATATTAGAAGGAATCTTTTGCATTAACTCTATAATTGCTCTAGGACCACCTGTAGAAGCAGCAATTACTACTGCCTTTTTAATTGCTACGGCTTCTTCTACTACAGGTATCCCTCTAAAATTAGCAAGATAACTATCAATGTTAATGCCTGATACTATTTTTACCTTGGAAATAATCTCTTCCTTAAAATTATACAAATCCAAAGAAATCTCTCCACTAGGTTTGGGAATAAAATCTACTGCCCCCAATTCCAGTGCTTTCATTGTAATTTCTGCCCCTTTCTGAGTATAAGCAGAAAGCATAATTATCCGTGTAGGGAACCTACTCATTATTTCTTTCAAAACTATAAGTCCATATACATCAGGAAGATTAATATCTAAGGTGACAACATCAGGGTTTAATTTAGGAATTTTCTCCAAAGCTTCCTTCCCCTTAGAGGCACTCCCTACTACTTCAAACTGAGAATCAGAAGAAAAAATATCTAATATAACTTTTTGCATCAAAATAGAATCTTCTACTATAAAAATCCTTATCTTCTTCATGTCTCTTTTACGCCGTGAAAAAGTGTTTTAACTCTAACCTTACCTGTTGCCAAATAAAGCTCCACAGTTCTTCCATAATTACCTCCTGTATCCTCAGCAACAATCTTTATCTTTAAAGAAGAAAATACCTCTTTAGCCTTCTCTACATTTTTTACTCCTATATTAAAAGGACTATCATAAGGTATCGCACTAAACATATGACCCCCTCCAAACACCTTCGCCATAAGAGAACTTACTCTACAATTTCTCTTGGTAAATTCTTTTATCATCAACTCAATAACAGAATTGACGAACTTAGCAGGATTAGTCTTTACCTTTGCTTTATGGATATCAGGAAGCATAGGATGAGCTAACCCTCCGATTCTCCTTATAGGGTCATACAACGTAATCCCTACACAGGATCCTAAACCACGTGTAATAAGGATATCTGGTGCAGAGGATATTTTTACCTCCGCCATTCCCACTTCAATAATTCTCCCTTCTCTCTTTGTCTCCATTTCAGATAAAAATGGTTATTCCCCTAAGACTCTTCTTATTGCTTCAACTACTCGGGAAGGTTGAAAAGGTTTTACAATAAAATCTTTAGCTCCTGCCTGAATAGCCTCTACCACTAAAGCATGCTGGCCCATCGCTGAAACCATAATGATTTTAGCCTCAGGATTTATTTTTATAATTTCTTTCACTGCACCAATCCCATCGATTTCTTCCATCTTAGGCATAACAATATCCATAGTTACAATGTCAGGTTTAAGCTCCTTATACTTTTCCACGGCATCCTTACCATTATCCGCTTCACCTACAACTTCAAAACCCTCTTTCTTTAAAATATCCGAAAGCATCTTGCGCATAAAAAGAGCATCATCAACTACTAAAACCTTTGCCATTTTCTACCTCCCTTTTTACTTACTTCTTCTGAAATATTTTACAACTACTTTCTATATTTACAAAATAATCTTTTAAAGAAGAAGGTAAAATCTCAACTTTACCTAAGACTAAATATCCTCCTTTAGATAATGTATTATAGATATTCCATAATACTTTTTCTGACTGTCTATTATCAAAATAGATTCTTACATTTCTACAAAAAACAACATCAAAATATTTAAACAAGGGCTTATCAAATAAATTATGCTGACGAAAATTAACCATCCTCTTAACCTCATCCTTAATCATCCAAGTATCTTCTCTAACTTTTATAAAATAACGTTCTCTGAAATCAGAAGAAACATTCTTTAGAGAAGACTCTTGAAATATACCCTTCTTTGCTTTCTCTAAGGATTTAACATCTATATCAGTTGCATATATTTTAAAAAAATAATCTTGTTTATCTTTTACAGATTCACAAAGCAATATTGCTAAAGAATAAGGCTCCTCTCCCAAAGAGCACCCTGCTGACCAAAAACGTATCATCTTAACACGCTGAGTTCTCTTTCTACTCACTAACTCTTTAAGACAAACATGCGAGAAATAATCAAATACTTCTTTATCACGGAAGAATTCTGAAACATTTATACTTAATACCTCCAACAACTTATCCCACTCTTTAAAATCTCCTTTTATTTTCTCTAAGTAATTGGTAATACTTCCAATATTACAACTCCACATTCTTGCTTTTAGACGACGCAAAAGAAAAGTAGAACGATAAAAAGTTAAATCCAAACCTTTTTCTTCCCTAATAAAAGTAATAAAACTCTTCAGCTCTCTAATCTCGGGTTTCTTATACATTGTATCTAAACTTATCATCAATGACGAGGGCTCTTCTTTATATGCTCTATAGCTTTTGCCACTTCTCTTATAATATCCGCTTTGAATTGGATACCAATTTCCTCTAATCTGGTATAAATCCTTCCCTTAGAAGTAACCACATATTTAGAGGGCAATCTATTTAATGCCCATGCCATCATATCTAGTTTACATTTATTACACTTACATACATCCTTTCGTTCAGAAAGAGTATTATTCAAAATATCTTCTACTGCGTCTTCCATATAATTATGAATTTCCATTACTCCTCCTTTTTAAATAATATACTTTTTAAAACTCTTGGCGTCAAATAAAAAAATATTTTATTAATATTATTAAAAAATATTCTTTCTCTAAAAATTTTTTAAAAAGCAAAATTAAACTATATTAATCACATCTAAAATCAAAGCAACTCTACCGTCGCCAAGAATAGTAGCTCCTGCAATTCCTCTCACCTTACGCACTATAGAACCCAAAGGTTTAACAACTATATCCTGCTCTCCTATAATCCCCTCTACCAACAAACCTAAACTCTTTACTCTTCCCTCTACGATTACAACAGAAAGTCTCTCTAAATCCTTTTCCTTATAATTGACGCCAAGCTCTTTATCTAACCTTAAAAGGGGAATTATTTCTTCTCTCACTTTAATTACTTCTTTATTCTGGATAGTTTTAATTGATTCTTTCTCAATTTTCACACTTTCTCTTATATTCATAAGAGGAATTGCAAATACCTCCTCTCCTACTCTTACTAACATTGCCTTTATAACTGCTAAAGTAAGGGGCAATGTAAGGGTAAACTTTGTACCTTTGCCTACTTCTGTATCAAGGTCAATCCTTCCTCCTAAAGCATCTAGTTTTGTCCTCACAACATCCAAGCCTACACCTCTTCCTGAAATATCTGTAACTTCTTTACTTGTAGAAAATCCCGGCGTTGACATTATATCCAAAGCTTGACGTGCATCTATATTTGTCAATTCCTCTTCGGAAAAAAATCCTTTTTCAATAGCCTTTCTTTTTATCTCCCTAAAATCTATTCCTCTCCCATCGTCACTAATCTCAATAATCACATGCCCTTTTTCTCGAGAAACTTTTATCATAAGTTTTGCTTCAGGGTCTTTACCTCTGCTTTTCCGCACATCTCTATCTTCAATACCATGGTCTATAGCATTTCTTACAATATGCATAAGAGGATCTCCAATCTCATCAAGAACTACCCTATCCAATTCAATATCACCCCCTATTATCTTTAAATCCACTTTTTTATTATACTTCCTTGCTAAATCTCTCACTATTCTCGGAAAAGTCCCAAGAATATAAGAAATAGGAAGTAACCGCATCTGTAAAGTCTCGTCTTGAAGGGCAGAGACCAATCGGTCAACGATAAAAACTGTTTCTTCCAAATTAACAAAATCTTTCGACTGTAATGCCTGTATCAATCTACTTTTGGCAATGGAAAGTTCTCCCATAAAATTCATTATTTTATCCAATCTCTCTACAGGAATTCTCATACTCTGAATTTTCTTCAAATAGGAAACCGATGGTTTAGATATTTCACTCTTTAATAAACTCTCCTGAAACGATTCTACCACCACACTCTCTATCTCTAAAATTCTTCTTAATTCTTTCTTAATAATTCTCCTATCTTCTTTAGTCGCACAGATAATAGTAAAAGAACTCCCAAATTTTCCTGCCTTTAAATCATCTGCAGGAGGTATTGATTTTACAATTTCACCCATTTGCTCTATTCTTATCAGAATCAAAAACGCTCGTGTCTCTTTCATAGGACAATCTTTTACCAATGAAATATCCAACTTTATGATATCAAACCCTTCCTTACGTTTTCTCTCTATAAATGTCTTTTCATTAGAAGATAAACTTAACTTTTGATAGGAATATTCTCCAATTTCCTTCCTGCTTCCTCTCTTTGACTTTATAGCTGTAATTTTCTCTAACTCTTCTATATACCGAGTAACCTCAACCGACGATACCTTTTTATTTCGCAATTCATTAAGCATCAACTGCATAGCATCAATGGAAGAAAATATTATATCCATAAGTCTGGGAGTAATCTCTTTTTGACCAGAGCGTAGAAGGTCAAAAACATCTTCTATCCTATGGGCAAATTCAGAAAGCCCAACGAATCCCATTGTTGCTGCCATACCCTTTAAGGTATGCATCAGACGAAATATCCCGTTTATTGCTTCTATATCAGAAGGGTTCCCTTCTAATTTAACGAGAAACTGATTGATTTGAGTTATATACTCCTCGGACTCCCCAAAAAATAACTCCCAATAACTTTTATCCATAAGGAAATTAAAGATTATTTAGTTTGGTAATCAATAGCTTTGAGAAGCAGTTTCAATCCATCAGGATTAGGGATTAAAAAGAAATTTCCTACTACACGTGTAGTTGCTTCTTTAAACTCAGATTTAATAAGGAGGGCATACTGAGAAACACTGCTCAACTCAATGAGAATATAATCTACCATTGCCCCTGCCATATCTTCAATAAGCTCAGGTACTCGTGGCACTAATCCCCATTTAACAAAAACCGCTAATGCTCCTAAATAGGCATTAGCCAATATCACACCAATCTCTTTAAGAGCAGAGCGTTCTACATCGCTTATAACCTGACCACCACGAGGATATTCTTTACCAATCATAAGAGAAGCTAAACTTTTCGCATCCTCTTGAGAAAAAATAAGTAAAATTATGCTGGGAAAATCTCCTAATATCCTTATTACTAAACCCACAACTAACTTATCTTCTCCCCCCACTGTTTTAGGAACTTCCTCTATAGGAAGAAAGAAAATCTCAGGTACTTCCATTTCGATTTTTTTATTAAAAAGCTGAGAAAGGGCAGTAGCAGCATTACCTGCACATATACTACCAATTTCTTTCAAAGCATCTTTTTGTAGTTCTGTAAATTTCATTTTTTCCATGTATTTCTCCTTTCCTTCCCTAATTTATATTAAAAAATTTGATTAAGGGTCTCTATAAGTCTATCAGGTTTAAGTGGTTTAACTAAAAAAGCTTTAGCACCATAAGAAAGAGCTTCTTTGACTAAAGCCTCTTCCCCTACCGCAGAAATAATAATTATTTTGGCATTGTTATCAAAAGACAATATTTCTCTTATTGCACTAACTCCATCTAACTCTTCAAGGCGGGGCATAATAATGTCCATTGTAACTAAATCGGGGTTAAGTTCTTTATATTTCTTTACTGCCTCTGGTGCGTTCGATGCTTCTCCACATACCTCAAAATCTGATTTCTCCAATATATTTCTTATATATCTCCGCATAAAAAGAGCATCATCAACGATTAATACCTTTTTTTTCATCTCTAAAATTCATCTTTTACTAATAAAAATAAGCAACAAAATTATAGTTTTAGTTTTTAGCTTTTAGTTATTATATCTCTTTACAGAAAGAACTCAAGACCAATCTACTTGCCGTATTTTTTTATAAGTCCAAGGGCAATAATATTTCTCTGAATCTGATTTGTTCCTTCATAAATCTGGGTAATCTTAGCATCCCTCATAAATTTCTCCACAGGATAATCACGCATATATCCATATCCACCAAAAATCTGAACTGCATTGGTAGTAACTTCCATTGCTACATCGGATGCAAAAAGTTTTGCTTGTGCACTAGCAACTCCTACATTTTTTATCCCTCTGTCTACCATAGAAGCAACACTATAAACTAAACTCCTTGCTGCTTCTATCTTTGTCGCCATATCTGCCAGCATCCACTGAATACCTTGAAAAGAACTAATGGTTTTCCCAAACTGAACACGAGTATGAGAATATTGAACTGCTAATTCCAGCGCTCCCTGGGCAATACCTACTGCCTGAGCTGCTACGCCAGGACGGGATTGGTCAAATGTCTTCATTGTGGCTATAAACCCTAATCCTTCTTTACTGCCTAAAAGATTATTTTTGGGCACCTTAACCTCATTGAAAATTAACTCCTGTGTGGAGGAGGCACGTATACCTAATTTCTCTTCTTTTTTGCCAAAACTAAAACCCTCAACTCCTTTCTCTACAATAAAAGCAGAAATTCCTCGAGGGCCTTTTGATTTATCAGTAACCGCAATAACAGTATAAATATCTGCTTCCCCCCCGTTAGTAATAAAATGCTTGGTGCCATTTATAACATAATCATTTCCAGCTTTCTTAGCAATTGTTTTCACATTAGCAGCATCAGAACCTGCTTCAGGTTCTGTTAAAGCAAAAGCAGCTAATTTTTCTCCTGAAGCAAGAGGAGGCAAAAATTTCTTCTTCTGCTCTTCTGTACCAAAAAGAAGAATGGGAAACATTCCTAAAAAAGAAGCGGCGTAACTTGCTGCTACCCCTCCATCTACACGTGAAATTTCTTCGGTAGCAATACATAAATCCAAAAGGCCTGTCCCCATTCCTCCATATTCTTGAGGAATACAAAGAGCAAAAAGGTCAGATTGAGCTAAAACTTTCATAATTTCTGCAGGAAACTTTTCTTCCTCATCAAGATCTTTCGAAACAGGCTTAATCTTATCTTCAGCAATCTGACGACAAAGTTCCTTTAGCATTTTTTGCTCTTCACTTAAAGGATACTCTACCATGATTCCTCCTTTCTCCCATGTAAGATAGTCAAAAAATTCTTTTATTTTCTAAAAACTTACTATTTTCCTCCACAAATTAACTTCCTTAACCCTGTATAATTATCTACCATCTTTTTTAAAGAACTATTTATGTATGATTAATTTACTTCCGCGAATACACAAATATCCCTCTCAACAAGACTCTCTATGAACTTTGCCCTCTACTATAGAAATTTTCTATAGAATCTGGCTCTTTATCTCTAATCTTTTAGACTGTTTATTTTTTAAGCTGTAACATAACAGCTTCTTCTTTACAATGCGGAAAAAAAACGCAGTTAAGACAATCACTCCATATTTTGTGGGGAAGTCTATTTTTATTTATCTTCTTAAAACCAAATTTCTTAAAAAAAGATGGAATAAAAGTAAGGGCAAAAATATTTTTTATCTTAAGACTTTTTGCCTCTTCTATACACGCCTTTACTAATACCTTACCAATACCCCTTTTATGATATTTTTTATCTACTACTAAAGACTTTATCTCTCCTAAATTCTGCCATCCTACAATATGTAAGCCGCACACACCAATTATCTTGCCTTTATATTCAAATACCCAATAATCTCTTATATGCTCATAAATATAATTTAAAGAACGGCTTAATACAACATTTTTTCTTGCCCATTCCCCTATTAAAGAGTATATTGATTTGGCGTCCTTTATATTTGCTTTCCTTAACATAAATTAGAAATAATGGGTAAATCCCCATAGAAAAACATTAGCATCAACTCCTCCATTAGGAGTTTTGAAACTAGCATTAGAAAGATGACGAAATCTATACTCAAAATCTAAAGAAGTGTGTTTATCAAGAAAAAAACTTATTCCTCCTCCTATTTGAGGTAAAAAATTATATTGGGTACTCTGCTCTCTAATATGCTGAGTCATATACTCTATACCCAAACCTCCTTTTACGTAAGGCTTAATTTTACCTTTTGAGGGAAATATATATTTAAAAAGGAAATTTGTCCCTATTTCGACATTGGCATCGGGCTGGTAAATAGTATTAATAAACGGTTCTAAAGAAAAAACAATATCGCCTCTGAGTTTATCTTTAAGGCAAGAAAATAATGATTTACCATTAAAATTGAAAGATACCAATAAAGGAATGTTTTTAAGGTCCTGTTTATAATCTAAATTTGCGAATAAATACCCGTTTAAAATTCCAATACTATTAAGAGATAGTGCGGGAAAAATAAAATATAAAATAAAACTTACAGTAAGAATTACTCGTAATTTCATTATCACCCCTTTTTTGAATTATATGTATCTAAAAATATAAAAGCTAATTTTTACCTCTGCTTTTCTCTAAATAATTCTTAATATAATCTTCTATACCCTCCTCTAGAAAATAAAATTGTCTAATTTTCATAGTCCTTTTGAGTAAAGAGATATCTGCCTGGGTATAATCCTGATATACTTTAGAATAAGGATTATCAAAATAATAAGGAGTTAACTTCTTCTTAAGCACTTTATTAATAATCTTGACAATACTATTAAAACTGCATGCTCTACCTGTTCCTACATTAATTATTGTGCTTTTTTTTAGACTAAGCGCTTTTATAGTAATAGAAGCCACATCTTTAATATATACAAAATCTCTTTTTTGCTCACCGAATTTAAAAAGACGGGGACTTTTACCCTCCCTCATCTGTAAATATAGTTGATAAATCATACTCGCGGATTTTCCTTTATGAGACTCTGCAGGTCCATATACATTAAAATACCGCAAACCTACTATAAGGGGAGCATCTTTTTTCTTAAATAAAGTACTTGCGATTTTATCACACATAAATTTAGAATAAGCATAAGTATTAAGGGGCTTAAGACTTTGACTTTCCCTCATAGGAAAAGGACCATCACCATATACACCTGCGCTGGAAGCATATACAAGAGAAATTCTTTTCTTAAAACAGTACTTTAAAACATTCCTAAAACCTTCAAAGTTTACACTCATCATTTTCTTATCATCGTTAATAGTTGTATCGGTTACTGCTGCTTCATGAATTATTGCATCCAAGCGAGGAAATTTTTTAAAAACATCCTCATTTCTTACATCTCCACAAATAATTTCACAGTCCTTATCAACAAGATTCTTAAAATCAGCATTCGAAAAATCATCAAGACAAAAAACTTTACATCCTTCCCTAATTAGCTTATCAACCACATTAGAACCAATAAAGCCTGCTCCTCCTGTTACTAATACTCTCATTTCTCTCTCCTTTTTAGAATAAATTTAAAAACTTATCTTCATAGCACTGTAAGGACAGGCTTTTATACATATTCCACAAGCAATACAACGTTCCTTTATAAAATCAACCTCAAAAGTATCAAAATTTATTACCAAAGCCTGGGTAGGACAAAGGGGAACACATACGGTACAAGCCACACATTTCTTCTTATCCATAGAAACATCTTGGGATAACGGCTGGACTTTAACTCCTTCCTTTTTAAGGTAAGCAATTCCTCTATTAAAATCATCATCGTTTCCTTTTAACTCTAACACTAAAAGACCCTCTTCTTTAGGGCTTACTTCTGCCTTCAAGATATTAAACTCAAGACCAAAATCCTTTACTAACCTAAAAACAAGAGGCTTATCTACAAGGTCTTTAGGAAAATGTAAAACTATTCTCTTTTTCTCCATCACTTTTGCTCCATTTTTTTCTCTAAATCTTCGATTCTTCTCTCCAAACGGTGAAGTACTTCAATTACAGGATCGGGTAACTTATTGTGATCTAAATCAACACCGCTTATTCTCTTAGGGGGTTTTCCTACAATTATTCTTCCTGGTACGCCCACTACAGTGGCATTAGGAGGAACATCTCTTATTACTACTGACCCTGCTCCTACACGGGCATTTTCTCCTACCTCTATAGGACCAAGAAGAATCGCTCCTGCTCCTACTACTACACGATCTCTTAAAGTAGGATGCCGCTTAGTCTTCTGACGGGAAACGCCTCCTAATACTACACCCTGATAAAGCAAAACATCATTGCCGATTTCTGCAGTCTCACCAATCACTACTCCCATCCCATGGTCAATAAAACATCTTCTTCCTATTTTTGCCCCGGGATGTATCTCTATTCCTGTAAAAAAACGTGAAATATGCGAAATAAGACGTGCTAAAGTTTTATGTCCTTTTACCCAAAGGAAATGAGAAAAACGGTGTATCCAGATAGCATGTAAACCAGGATAGCACAAAATAACCTCTACAGTGTTTCTTGCTGCAGGGTCCTCCCGAAAAGCTGTCCGAATATCTTCTTTCAACCGCTCAATAAATCTCATAACTTTCCCTCTTGTATTATCTAAAATAATAGAGAACTTTCCTCTTGTCAAACAGTTTATCTTAATTATTCTAAATAAATATCAATACGTTTTATTTTCTTTTCCCTTATATCATAACTTAAAGGAGACGTAATAATATCAGAGTTCAAAATAAATGTTTTTTGCTGACTTTTAATCTTAATTCTTTTAACCTTTGCTTTAAATGTATCTTTACGATTGGGATTATGATATACTACAAGAATGGAAGAAAAAAGTTTAAAAGAAAAAGTATTACGCGGTAAATTTATTACTTCCCCCTCCATCTTAAAAGATAAAGGTGTTTTTATGAATAAATCTTTTTTAATAAGAGGTCTAAATTGTAAGCAAAGCTCTCCTTGATTATCTATAAAAAAAGGTCTTTCTCCCATACATATAACCATCCAGATATTAAGCAATTCTACCGTTGCTCCTGTAAGACGGGAAACAAATCCTTTCCCCCAAAGTGAGCTATCGGGATAAGCACTGCTTACAATAAAAGAAGAATTTTCTAAAATATTTTTTCCATATCGCTCAGGTTTAAAAAAACATACTAAACAGTTAAAGAAATCATCATAAAAATTATTGTAAAATCCACCTTTTATTAATTCTAAAAGATACTTATACTCCATATGGAGCCATATTGAAGCGTTTTCCAGCCAGCCTGAAGGAAATACTCTGCTTCTTCCGATTTCTAAAGGCAATTTATCTAAACTCATATTCAAACGATACATGTGAAGTTTATTATCAAAAAGAGCACTTTTTTTCATATTTTTTACCAAAGAAAAAGAAGGATAAAGACGTAATAAATGGACAGATGACTCTAAAAACAAAGGCAGTTTTCTTAACTTAAAAGATAAAGGGACGATAAAACCATTCTTATCTTTTCTATATTTATCCACCTCATAAAAAAAGTAAGTATAATATAAACCACTACTTTTATCTTTAGCCTTTATTATACTTTCTTTAAGCTTATGAGAAACCTTACCTGCAAACTCTTTTAATTCCTTTAACGTAATCCCTCTTGTCTTTCCTTTTATGCCCCAGAAAACGGAATCTCTAAAACTCTCCTTAATTTCATTTGCCCTCTGCCACCATATATAATCCTTTTTTTTATTTTTATTGCAAAAATAGTTCTTTAACAACCTCTTCATTTTTATAAAGAAGTCATACATCTCAACAGGCACAGAAATTATGAAATTCTCATCTAAAGAGTCTATGGCCTTTATGATTATATTACACGCTCTTTTTAACTCTAAAGTTTCGCACAAAGAAGAGCCAAAAAGCGAAGGTAAACCGTTCAAAGAATCACACCAACCTGGCTTATCCGCTTCCATTTCTATACCAATACCATAGGGATCTAAAGTAGCGGTTTTGTTTAAAATTAAAGAAAGCAACTTGACAAAAAGATTGGTTTTATATATATATGATTTTCCCCTTTGCTTTCTTAAAAAATTCTTAAATCGATTGCGTTCTTCAATTAATTCTCTTTTTTTATCCGATACTTCTAAGCTATTACCTTGATAGACCTTCTCCTCTTTCAAAAAATATCTCTCTTCTCTTCTTCTTACTCTGCATTCATCATCCCAGAACATAAATTCTGTCTCTAGAAATAACTCTTTAAGTTTATCAGGATAAAAATAAAGAAAATTATCTATCAAATCAAGATTATAATGCCAGTGGTCAATCCAATAACCATCACCAAAAGAAGCCTTAGGTTCTCTTTTTGCTTCTGTAAGCAAAAAATCAACGAATGACTCCCGGTCTCTAATCTTTATTCCTTTATTCATCATTAAAATGAAAATTTCTCCTAAATAAAAACCTCTCTTCATTAGATTTAATAAATCATCATCTAATATTTTAAACTGAGAAAGTATATCCTTAATCTTCCTTGTATTATCAAAGTAAAGCTTCTCCCCTTTAACTATCAAAGGATTATAGCCATCTATCTTAATCAAATTCATAAAATAAACAACATTTGCTTTATAAATAAAAGGATTGAAAAATAAATCAATTCTTCGGTTCTGATTAACATCACGATAGTTACCCTCTCCCTCAGAAAAATAAGAAGCAAAAATTTTAAACTTGTTATAATCCCTTTCTAAATCGCCATGTTTGCGGCTGAAAATGTAATACACTTTATTACGCTTATAGCTATAAGGATATCCCCCTCTTAAAATATTATCTAAGTAAGTATTTTTTATATAAAAATTAAATACATTAGAGGAAGAAATACAGGTTGCCATACTTTTTATTCCCTCAATAATCCTTTGATTTTCTCTCTGTTTTTCTTGAACAACGGTAGGTGTTATTTTTTTTACTTCATTTAAAACCCTCTTATTAAATACACTCCCCCATAAACTATAAAAGATGCGCTCTTCATCACTTCTTAACTCCCACTCAAAGAAACTTAATCCGCAAGGAGCGCGACCACAAAAAATCTGCTTTTCAGGAAATCTAAAGCCTTGCTCTAAAAATTTAAGAGGTTTTCTTAAAGAAGTATCACTCCCAAATACCACATAAGGGTCCACAATATAGCGAGGATGTTTAAGAATTTTATTCTTAAAAAAGGCATAGTTGAAATTTGCCCCCTCAATAAACTTTGTCTGAGCAATATCTTTAGGGTCAACCAAAAGTCTAAAAGCAACCATGTTATTTTTAATCTGAGAATGCATCCATGCCTCAAGCGTTCGAGACAAATTCTTTAAAAATAAATCTCTTGCTCCGAAAGGTATAACACGGCCTAAACCATCAACAATTATCAGATGAATTTTTTTTGAAGAAAGATTTTTTATCTTTAATATTCTCACTAAAGAAGCAAAAGACATATTTGGAAGAGTAAAGTATTCTACAGTAAACTTAAGCATTAAATCTTTATTTATCTCTTCTAACTTTAAACTTTCGCTTTCAATATACATTCTCTCTTCTATTGTGTAAGCATCGTTATTCTGAAAAGGCTCATAAAAATTTTTATGGTCTATCTTTACGAAAGTTCTAAAACCTACAAAAGGCACTTCTCTCAGGGCTCTATCTGCAGGATAAAATTCAAGAATAGAATGATTTTTATCATGGACACCAAAACTAATTATTCCCTGTGCTCTATTTACATAAAAAGCCCACAAAGGTATGCCCCATTTACCTGCTAATGCAGGAAGAAAATTAAAAAAAGGAAATGCTTTATTATAATTCTTTACAATAAACTGACCTCTTTCATTAAGGTAATAATTTCTACCCATAAATCTTTAATATTCTTTCTTAAGTTTTTTATTATATTTTTTCCTCAGGGCCAATCATACCCCCAGAAACCACAACTTTTATCGCCTCTTCAATAGTAATGTCCAAAAATATAATTTCCTCCTCTGGTACAATAATAGTAAATCCTGTGAGAGGAGAAGGAGATGAAGGAATAAAAATATTATAAAGTTTTTTTTCCATTTTTTTCTTAAATTGTGTAGGATTCTCATTGGTAACAAATCCAATGGAATAAATACCTTTGCGAGGATACTCCACTAATACCACTCCTTTAAAACGCTCGGGTTGCTGTAAAAACAGAAAATCGACTATTCTCTTTATAGGAAAATACACACTTTTAACTATAGGTATTTTGCAAAACAACTTCTCCAAACCCCGTGCAATTCTCATGCGGGACAATTTAAGAATAAACCCTGCAAGAAAAATAGTAAGAATAGAAATGATAATTCCTAAACCGGGAATTCTATAACCAAAATTTTCATAAAGATATCTATTAATAAATTTCCCTAAGATTCCATCAGCAAAATTAAAAAGGCCTACTACTATATATATAGTTATAACTAAGGGAATAATGGCTGCCAATCCTGTAAAAAATATTCTTCTTAACATTTTCTTATTAACTTACAGGATAGAAAACCTGCTAAGATAATCTTTATTACATCAGGAATAATAAAAGGAATAATCCCTATGCTAAATGCATTATTGAAAGAGAAACCGTAGCTTACTATAAGCCATCCTATACCGCAAAAATAAATCAACAAATTAGTCATAAAAAAAGTTTTCCAATAATAAATCATACTTTTTCTTTTGAAATTCTCTTTTTTATCAATAAGATATCCGAAAATAAATGCGGAGAGAAAAAAACCAGCAAGATACCCTCCTGTCGGCCCAAAAAGATAAAGAACACCACTGCCTCCATTAGCAAAAACAGGCAACCCTCCTATCCCCAGCATAAGATAAACACCATAAGAAAGAAAAGCCTTCTTCTTTAATACAGATAAACTCAAGAAGAGTATAAAAGTCTGGAAAGTAATGGGAACAGGAGTAAAAAAAAGGGGGATTTTTACCTGGGAAGATAGTATCATAAGAAAAGCAAAAGACAAAACCAAAATAGTATTAGCTACAACAGTATTAATTTTTTTCAAAATTAAACTATACATAACCCCTCCTTTTAAAATCAACAGGCATGCTTTTTATTTTCTTAAAAATTACTCATATTTAAGAAAATAATTCTACCATAGAAACTAAAAAATAAGAAGTAAAAACTGAAAATGACAGGTAGGAAAGGTTTCTCTCAGAATTGACTAAAGAAGAAACCTCTTAATATAACTTAGGAATGGGAGCCATCGTAATTTAACGATTTTTTTACGAAAATTATTCATTTTTCTTTTTGTTTCTCTGTAACCTTCTTCTATTATTTTATCAATATTCTTAAAATCAGACCATACATAAGAAGAGACCGATGGAGAAAAGATAAAATCAGCCTCTCTTTTATTTTGCTCAATAATGCTTTTATACCGTATTCGATCAACAGTAAAAAGAATATCAATGGTGTTCTTAATATTTTTAGAAAGATTGAGTGGCCCTTCTACACTTACACCTATAATAAAATTTACATAAGGCTTAAGCACTCTCGCAGGTAAAGGCATAAGTATCCCTCCATCAACAAGTAAACTATCTTTAACTCTTAAAGGAGGAAATACGCCCGGTAAAGCACACGAAGCCACTATTCCTCTAAACAGAGAGCCACTTTTTATAACTACTACTTCCCCCTCAAAAAGATCTACAGCGACACACAGAAAAGGAATCTGACAATCACTGAACTTAGAACTTTTAAATAACCCTCGGAAGATTCTAAAAAATGGCCTCGGATTCACCAAATAAGGCTTTATTATCCTTAGATTCCATAAATATAAATCTTTCACAAACCGGAAAGACTTCTCTAAAAATAACTTTTTCTCCTCTACAGAATAGTCTGTACCATACGAAGCAAGGGAAAAAATGTCCTTTTTATATCTATCTAAAAATTCTCTTACCAAACTCTCTACCAAATTCACCTGTGGATTCAAAGCATATAACCCTCCTATCACTGCCCCCATAGAAGTTCCTACAATATAATCCACCTTGAGATTAATCTCTTCTAATGCTCTAAGTACCCCTATATGAGCAAATGCTCTTGCCCCTCCTCCTCCTAATGCTAACCCTATTCTCATGCCTCTATTTTAAACTTCCTTATAAAAAATAAAAGCAGGTCTCCTCTTCTAAGAAACCTGCTTTGAAAAATAAATCCTATTCCTTAGCAATAGCAATTGTAATTAAACCTGCCAGAATAAGAAAAATGCCAATACATCCTTTGAAAACCTGCCATAAATATTCCCACCATCCAATGACTGCCCACACACCTATAAGAAAAATGATTCCTCCTAGAGCTATCTTAAGAGCTGTTTTAAATACCTCAGAACTCTTCTTCTCCTCCTTAATCTCTGAACCCTGAGAACTATTAGATTTCTCTGTCATTCCCCACCTCCTTATCCGCTCTTATAACAAATTGTAACAAATACACCTTCAAACCCTATTATAGTGCCTTTATTACTATATAACTTTTTCCTTATAATGTCAATCCTTTTGCACTTTAAACTTCATTTTCATTACTTGTCCTGAAGGATGCGACTTCCAGCGACGGTGAATCCAGCTCCACTCTAAAGGATTATCCTTAACCCAATCTTCTATAATATGAGTAAATTTAATAGCATTAATAAGAATCGTCTCGTCCTTATCATTTCTTTTCTCTAATTCTAAAGAAGGGAAAAATTTAATTACATGTCTACCTATCCCCTCTCTTTTGATATAACAGGGAACAATCTGGCAATCTGTACGTAAAGTAAAAACAATTGGCCCTATAGGAGTTGCTGCTAATCGGCCAAAAAATCTAACCCACACCCCTCCTGTACCAAAATTCTGGTCTATCTGAATCATAATTATTTCATTATCACGTAAAACTTTTATAGTTTGAGCTACGCATTCTCTGCGAGGATAAGAAAAAATAGTCCTTACTTTTGCCTTTGTTCTTAACTTATGCAAATAGTCTCCTGCTTTTTGGTCTCTCATGGGACGGGCCATAACCCAAACAGGATAGCCTAATTTTGCTAACTTTAAACTAATAAGAGGGAAATTTCCTAAATGGGCACTTAAAATAATAACACCCTTCTTCTTCTTCAAAGCATTATCAAGAAATACCTTTCCTTCAATACGGATATTATCAAGACAATCGAGATTCTTAAGAAAAAATAATGTCTCTAAGGAACTCTGAGCCATAAATACAAAAAATTCTTTGGCAATCTTTTCTCTATCTTTTCTGCTTTTAAAAGGGAAAGCTATCATAAGAGTTTCTAAAGCAATCTTTCGATGGCGCACAGCTAAATAATACGCAAGTTTACCTGCTAACTTACCCCAACGATAACTCTGGGAAAGAGGAAATTTCCCACACAAAGTAGTAAATATTTTTAAAGAAATCCATGCTAACTTCCGACGTAAAATCTTCTTTTTTTCTTTATCCATAAGGTAAGATTATAACAGTCAATAATCAATAGTCAATAGTGAATACCCAATCAGCTCTTAGTTCTTGGCTCATAGTTCATGGTTCATAGGGAATGTGGTAGAAAGAGATGAACACAGATGTATAAGAATACAAAATCACCACCTCATCCCCTCACACCGGCATCAAGTCACCAAGTCACAATGTCACCAAGTCACCACCTCACAACATCACATGTTACCACGTAAGTAGTATGTCATACTGTTACACTCGCGTCATATGTATCGCTTTCACTCCACGTCATACATTGTCATATATTGTCATACGTGTCATACATAGTCATCTTACAACAATTGTATGACGTTCCGACGCCAGTCGGAACTTATGACTATCGTATGACGTGAACACAGTGAACATATTTCTATCCTCTATCCGCTAACCGCTATCCCCTGTTTCACTATGAGCCAACATCTAAAAATTATGGACTATCTCTTGTATCCAATTTTTCTCAATAAATCTTTCCGCCAACTAATACCATCCTCTTTCTCTATACCAGAAGGAGCTACACCATCAATAACTCCCAAAATACCCCTCCCCTGACTACTTCCCACAACCATAACTTGAAGAGGATTAGCACTAGCACAAAATATACAGCATACTTCAGGAATCATCTTAATCTGATTAAGAACATTTATGGGATAAGCATCTTTTATAACAATAAAAAAAGTATGCCCTGCTCCTACATTTAAAGCATTCTGGGAAGCTATTCTTTTTAATTCCTCATCATTGCCTTCAATTCTTACCAAAGCACTCCCTGAAGATTCACAAAAGGCAAGACCAAATTTAATCTGAGGCACACTACAAACCAATACTTCGTAAATATCTTCAACAGTCTTTATAAAATGTGCCTGGCCAATAATGATATTTAAATCCGCTGGTTTCTTTATCTCTACAAGTTCTAATTTAAAATCCATAACCCCCTCCTTCTTATTTATTAAACTAACTTATAAATTTATATTAAAGAATTTTCACTTTAAATAAGGCTCAATGTGAATATTAATCTCAGAAAAATTAAACTTTTTCTTTAGGAAATTTGCTATACGATGGCTCACCAGATGTGAATCTTTAAGGGAAATACTTTTATCAATAAGAAGATGGAAATTAAGTATATTATCGGCTTCTGTAGTAATAATCTCTACCTTATGAAAACCTTTCAAAAATGATATTCTCTGGATAAGCCGCATAATTGCTTTTTCTACAGTACTATAGGAAGGACTTAAAGAGTGTTTTGCTACATCTATATGCACAATACACTTCCCTATACCTTCACTGTCCAGTCTTTTTTCAATACTATCAGCGAGTCTGTGAGCCTCTTCTAATAATAAATCTTTCTTCACAACAATATGCAAGGAAACAATCATCTTTCTGCCATAGGAATGAATATTAATATCGTGAACATCTTCTATATGAGGAAAAGAAAATACAATTTCTTTTATCTTATTATAAATATCAGAAGAAACTTCCTTACCAATCAAGTTGTCAATAAATTCTTTTGCTAACTTTATTGCCCAGAATAAAATAACTACAGCAACAAATATACCAAGATATCCATCAAATAAATACCTTCCTTTTCTGACAAACACTAATCCCAAGCCAACAACTAAACTTGTAAGAAAATCGCTATAATGATGTACTGCATCTGTATGCAAGATAAAAGAATGCAATCTCTTAGAAAAAACATTGGTAAAAATACCCAAAAATAACTTAACTACAGCAGTAATAAGAATAACAATAATTACACCGCTTGTAATGTATACCTTTTGAATATCAAATAACCTTAAAAAAGATACTCTTAAAAAGTTAAAACCTACCCACGCTAAGATAAAACAAACAAAAAGCCCCCCAATATCTTCTATTCTCCCGTGTCCAAAGGGATGTTGCTTATCTGCCGGTTTTTTACTTAACTGCAAACTCACAATCACAACAATGGTAGTAATTAAATCGGAAAAACTATGAAAAGCATCAGCAATAATAGCAATACTATTAGTAATAATACCTAAAATAAGCTTAATAATCCCTAAAAAAACATTTATTCCAACGCCAATTGCACTTATTTTTATGGATAAATTATAATAGTTATTTCTCATATTTTCTCCTATACAGATACCCTAAGAATAGGAAGAAACAAAAAACAAAAAAAATATCTCCCCATTTATTATATAATGTATTTTCTCTATTTAAAGGAACAGATACTGTTTTAATACCCTTAATAAGGACTCTTTGAGAATCCTTTTTAAGATAATACCCTCTCCCCAAGAAATCTACAAATCCACTTATGCCCGTATTAGCACAACGCACAATAGAGATACGATTCTCTATCGCTCGCAATACCATTATAGAAAGATGCTGTATCGCTTCAGGATTCCCTTTAAACCAGGCATCATTAGTAATATTTATAAGAAAATCGCTATTACGAGAAACATTCGAAACTAAAGAAGGAAAAACATCTTCAAAGCATATAAGTACTCCAAATCTATTGTTTCGATAATTAAATATAGTTACATCTTTACCTCTTGAAATGTCTCCAAAGGTATTAAATACAGAGATAAACCCTAATATATTTCTTAAAGGAACATACTCTCCAAAAGGAACAAGAACTATTTTACGATATATACTCTCAATTTTACCATCTCTATTTAAAAGAAGAACAGAGTTATAAAACTTTCTATTTTCTCTTATAACTGCTCCTATCAAAATATCTTTATTTAAATCTTTTGCCCACTCAATAAAACTATCTCTATTATCAATATCAAGTAAACCTGGCCAGCTTGCTTCAGGATAAATAATAAGAGAATTACCTTTTGCTTTTTTCCCTAACTGAAATAGTTCCTTAATAATGAAAGGCTGAATCTGATGATTCCATTTTAAACCCTGAGGAATATTAGGTTGAATAACTGTTACATCGATAAATTGGGAAGGTTTATATAGATGGAGCTTATAAAAAGAATATCCCCAACAAATTCCTATAAGTAATACCCCATAGAGTATATGCGAAAAAACACCTCTTTTCTTTAACCATAAGAAAGTAATAATTATATTAATAGTAATAATAATAAAAGATATTGATTTTGCTCCTAATATATCCGCTATCTGGATTAAATATAAACATTTAAACTGAGAATACCCTAATATTGCCCAACCAAAACCAAAAGCAGGAATATTTTCTCTTATGAACTCTATCCCTACCCAGAGTACAGGAAGAATAAATATTGTAAATTTAAGAGGAACACGTTTTCCTAAATAAGCAAAAACTGCCCAATACATTGATAAATAAAAAATAAGAAGAATTGTCCCTAAGCGCGTGACAAATCCCAGCCAAAATATCACTGTTGAATAAAAAATAACACCAGCAAGAAAGAAGTATCTTGCGGGTGTCTTTGACTTAAAAAAAATATAAAAAAGTAAAGAGAAAGAGAACCATATTAAAAAGGAAAAAGAAGGAAAATCAAAACTTAGTCCACTTAAAATTCCACTTAAAATAGATAAAAAAATATTAAAAGCCATACCAGAAAAGTCTGTAATCAAATTGACCCATCGCTCTTAGTTTATAGTTGTTAATTATTAACTCATATATAAAAGCAACATTGCATAAAAGATAAATCAAACATAACTTAGGTTATAGCTGTTAGCTATAGTCTCAGAGATCAAGAATTAAAAGTTATGAACTAATGACTATCGCTATATGACATACGAGAATCTTTATCGCCCACAGCACTTCTTATATTTCTTACCGCTTCCACAAGGACAAGGATCGTTCCTTCCTACTTTCTTCTTGTCTGTCCGTATCATAGTATCAACACATTCTTTTTTATGTAAGGAAGATTTTAAAGAGGAGTATTGGGAATGTACAAAATTCTTAGGCGTAGTGGAAAAAACAGTCTTTATCTCTTTTACAGGAGAAATTTTTGCTTTAAAAATTAATTCTACTATCTGTTCTTTTATAGAATCAATCATCTCTCCAAAGGCAAAAAAAGATTCTTTTTGATATTCTACAAGAGGATCGACCTGGGCATGACCACGCAAATATATTCCCTCTCTGAGAGTATCCATTACTAAAAGATGTTCTTTCCAGCGAGAATCTATTACACTTAAAGCAATAAATTTCTCCACATTTCTTAATTGCTCTTTATCGGAATATGCTTCTTTATTATCGTAATATTCTCTCAATCTTTTCTTTAAGAGATTACCAATCTCTTTTGTATCTATACCTTCTAATTCTTTTAAATTTATATCGAGATCAAACTTTATTTTAATCCAATGAATGAGATCTTCAAGATTGTATTCTTCTCCAATATAAGAAGGGAGATTTTTCTCAATAACATCCTCCATCATCTGGAGAATCTCTTCCTTAATGTCTCCTTTCTCTAATATCTCTCTCCGCTGTTTGTATATGGTTTCCCGTTGGCGATTCATAACATCGTCAAATTTAAGCAAATCTTTTCTTATCTCAAAATTATGAGCTTCGACTCTTTTCTGCGCTACTTCAATAGAATGAGTAACCCAGGGGTGTTCTATAGGTTCATCTTCAGGAAAACCAAATTTTTCCATTAAAAAGTAAATTCTCTCTGAGCCAAACAATCGCATCAAATCGTCTTCTAAAGAAATATAAAACCTCGATGAGCCAGGGTCTCCTTGTCTTCCTGCACGTCCTTTTAGCTGGTTATCAATGCGCCGTGCTTCATGTCGTTGAGCACCAATAACATGAAGTCCCCCCAACTCTACTACTTTCTTATGCTCTTCTTCAAACTTCTTCTTATATTTCTCATATATCCTATTAAATTCCTCTCCATAGCATTCATCATCAGGTAAAATGTTATTCTGGAAAAGAATCTCTTTTACAAAATACTCAATATTACCTCCCAAAATAATATCAGTTCCCCTTCCTGCCATATTGGTAGCAATAGTCACCTGGCCCAATCTTCCTGCCTGAGCAACAATATAAGCTTCTCTCTCATGATATTTTGCGTTCAAAACATTATGAGGAATTGCTTTCTTCTTCAACATAAAAGAAAGCTCCTCAGAATCTTCAATAGAAGAAGTACCTACAAGTATGGGTCTTCTTATATTATGCATTTCTTGAATTTCAGAAATTATCGCCTGAAACTTAGCCTTCTTTGTCTTATATATCCTATCAGCAAACCCTCTTCTTTTTAAAGGTCTATTGGTAGGTAAAGAGACAACATCAAGTTTATAGATATGGCGAAATTCCGCTGCTTCCGTATAAGCAGTTCCCGTCATACCTGCTAATTTCTTATACATTCTAAAATAGTTTTGTAAAGTGATGGTTGCTAACGTTTGAGATTCCTGTTGAATGTTTAAATGCTCTTTAGCCTCAATCGCCTGATGGATACCTTCCGACCAACGTCTACCGGGCATAAGACGACCGGTAAATTCATCTACAATAATTACTCGCCCATCCTTTACTATATAATCTTTATCTCTTTTAAAAAGATAATGTGCTTTTAAAGCATTATTGATATAATGAACCCAATAGTTGGAAAAATCATCTGGAGTATCTTCTGAAACACTATTTATTCCTAATAAACCTTCACAGTATGTTTCTCCTTTTCGGGTAAGATAGGCATTATGTATTTTCTCCTCAACAATAGCATCATACTTCCTCTCAAACTCCTCTCTTTCCATCTTTATTTCACCACTATCGATATCTTTTATAATTATCAAGCCTTCTTTTGTATCGTGTGTGGAAATAACACGTTTAACATTAAGTTGCCTTGCAACCCTATCTGCTTTATAATACTTCTCTACTGATACCTCTGCGGGACCGGAAATAATAAGAGGAGTCCGTGCCTCATCAATAAGAATAGAATCCACCTCGTCAACAATAGCATAGAAATGTTGGCGTTGCACTATCTCTTCTAAACTTGTCGCCATATTATCTCTCAAATAATCAAAACCAAACTCATTATTGGTCCCATAGGTAATATCACAACTATATGCCTGTTTACGGCTACTGCTACTCATATCATTCTGGATAACACCACAACTTAAACCCAGATATCTATAAATTGGCCCCATCCACTCCCAGTCCCTACGAGCAAGGTAATCATTTACAGTGACAATATGTACTCCTTTACCTGCCAAAGCATTAAGACTTGCTGCTAAAGTTGCTACTAGAGTCTTTCCTTCTCCTGTAGCCATTTCTGCAATTTTATTCTTATGCAAAACCACGCCTCCTACTATTTGAACATCAAAATGGCGCATTCTCACTGTCCGCCGTGCCGCCTCTCTCACCAAAGCAAAATAAAAAGGTAATATCTCATCAAGTATACTTTCTGTAACAATTAGACTTTCCTCTTCATTTAAATCTTTTATTCTATTAGAGATTGTCTGTCTGAATGTAAAAGTTTTTTCTTTAAAAAAACTTTCTGGTTTATTAACAAGCTCTTTTTCAAAAGAATTCACCTTACTTACAATACTACTGATATAGGTAACTTCCCGCATCGAAGAAGTAGGCATTTCAAGATTGAGTTTAATATTAACAGAAGGATAAACTCTATCTATTCTTTTTTGGTATTTTTTAATAAGTATTTTTTTAAACATTTTTCTTATTTTACTTTAAATTACTTTTTAAGAAACCTATTATGAACTCATCTATCTCTCCATCTAAAACTGCCCACGCATTATGATTCTCAATATTGGTACGATGATCCTTTACTAAAAGATAGGGGCATAAAACATACGAACGAATCTGTGAACCCCACTCTATCCTCATTTTCTGGCCAGAAATCTTTTCAAGTTCTTTCTGGCGTTTCTTTTGATTAAACTCGTATAATTTTGCCTTAAGCACACTTAAAGCTGACTGCTTGTTTTGGTACTGAGAACGTTCGTTCTGACAACTTACTACTATTCCCGTAGGTAAATGAGTAATTCTTACTGCAGAATCAGTAACATTTACATGCTGACCACCATGGCCTGCAGCACGGAAAGTTTCTATCTTCAGCTCCTCGGGCCTTATATCCAAAGAAATTTCATCTTTTATATGGGGGTAAACTGCCACTGAAGCAAAGGAAGTATGGCGCCTCTTATTCGCATCAAAGGGTGAAATCCGCACAAGGCGATGAACGCCTCTTTCTGACTTAAGATACCCATAGGCATATTTTCCTTCTATAAGAAAAGTTATATTTTTAAACCCCACCTCTTCCCCTCTCACTTCATTAATAACTTTAGCCTCGAATTTCTTGCTTTCTGCCCATCGCATATACATCCTAAACAACATTTGCACCCAGTCGCACGCTTCTGTTCCTCCTGCGCCAGAATTAATCTCTAAAATAGCGCTACAGTTATCGAACTTTTCCCTCATAAGAACCCTGAGTTTGAATCTATCAATTTCTTGGGCTAAGTTATTACACTCCTTCTCTAATACAGACTTATCTTCCTCCTGTGATAACGCCATTAATTCTTTTAAATCATCAACTCTCTTTTTCAAAGAATGCCACGAGTCAACGTCATCCTTAATGTTCTTTAATCTCTCCACAGAAGCATTTGCCTCCTTCTGATTACTCCAAAAAGAAGCAGAGGCCATCTTAAACTGAAGAGAAACGATCTCCTCTTCTTTTTTTTTAATTTCTAGAAGATGGTATAATTCTTTTAAGATATTTCCCAGAATTTCTAAATGTCGAGTAATTTCTTCTTCCATATAAAATTATACTTATTACTTGTTTTACAACAGTCCTTTATTGCGCAGTTGCATCTCTAATTCCTCTTTCTTATCAGAATTCTCTAAAGCAGACTCAGAAGAAATCTTCTTTGCCTCCACAAGTTCTATAAGACACTGATTAAAACTCTTCATCCCATAAATATCACCACTAGCAATATACTTAGGAATTTCCCAGCTCTTATTCTCTCTTAATAAGCGTGATATAGTAGGACTTAAAGTCATAACTTCATAAGCAGGAATCAATCCTTCCGTATCAACTCTCGGTATTAATCTTTGAGAAATAACTCCTTTAAGAAGAGAAGACAACTGAGTAAGCACCAAAGAATGTTGATGGGGAGGGAAAAAATTAACTATTCTTTCTACCGTAGAAGAAGCATTGACAGTATGAAGGGTAGAAAAAACAAGTACACCTGTCTCAGCAGCAGTAAGAGCTGCTTTACATGTCTCGTAATCTCTTATATTACCTATATAAATCACATCAGGAGAATGAAGAGCAAATTGTCTCAAAGCATCCTCATAAGAAGCAACATCCTTACCTATCTCTCTCTGGTTTATAAGGGATTTCTTATCAAAAAAAGTAAATTCAATAGGCTCCTCAATGGTGAGAATATGTCTGCCAAAATTCTTATTAATATATTCTATCATTGAGGCAATTGTTGTAGATTTACCGCTTCCTGTTATTCCTGTAAGAAGGATAAGGCCTCGACGCTCATGACAAAATCTCTCCAAAACACTTTCAGGAAGATTAAGTTCTCTAAAAGTGGGTATATCTAAATCGATCTTTCTGATTACTGCAGAAAGGGTATTACGTTGATAGAATATACCTACACGAAATCTCCAGCGTTTCCCATACCACGTGGCAAACTCGCAACTCTTACTATTCCTTAAAGTTTCTCTCTCATGCTCATCTATCATCTCCGAAATTATAGCTTCTACATCTTCCTTGCTAAATACTTTATCTTCTATTTCCCTTACTTCCGTGCATATTCTTCCTCTTAGAGGACTACCTGCCCGAATAAATATATCTGAAGCATTATACTCAATCATCGTTTCCAGAATTTCTTTAAAACTCATAAAACCTCCTTTTATATTCTCTTGTTTTATTATTTTAACATATTCTTTATTTTTTTCTCTAAATTTATTAGTTCTTTCTTTAAATTATCACCCAAAGAATAACCACCGAGTTTTCCATTTGATTTTATAACTCTGTGACAAGGTACAACCAAAGGGTAAGGATTTTTCTTTAAAACATTGGCTACCGCACGATATGCTTTAGGATAACCTACCTTTTTAGCTATCCATTTGTAACTCCGCACTTCTCCTAAGGGTATTCTTAAAACTTCCTTCAATACTTTTTTTTCAAAATCTGTCATAGCCCCACTTATTTATCCTTAAAATTAAAAACTATTCTGTAAGTCCTTTTTTCCTTAAAAGAACATGATATTTATGGGCAAAACGATGTGCCTCGTCTCTAATATGCTGAATGAGCTGTAATGCGGGATTATCTTTAGATATAACTAAAGACTCTTGAATATAAGGTAACCAAAGTTCTTCATTCTTCTTAGCAATTCCTACTACCCTAATATCCATATCTAAATCTTTTAAGACATTAAAAGCAATGTTTGCCTGCCCCTTCCCTCCATCAACAATAATAAGCTGTGGTAATGGCTGTTTTTCTTTTTTCAAACGCCCATATCTTCTTCTTATTACTTCTTTCATCATTTCATAATCATTAAAATTTAAAGTTTCTTTTATGCGAAAACGCCGGTAATTTGACTTATCAGGACAACCATCCTTAAAAACCACAACCGAACCCACTGCGTATAACCCTTTTAAATTAGAGATATCCACCGCTTCAATATGTAAAGGAAAGTCTTTTAATTTTAATATATCTTTAAGAGCAAGTATCTGAGGAAAATTTACTTTCCCTCGATAAAGACTATGTAAAGCAACAAGCTTATCTCGCAAATGTGCCGCCTCCTCAAAACACCTCTTTTTAGAAGCTTCTCTCATTTTTCCTTCCAACTTATTAACAAGCGCTTGTTTTTCTCCCTTTAATATCTTACAAATATTGCTAACTGTATCTTTATATTGTCGCTTAGAAATTTTATGCGCACAAGGAGCAGGACAAAGTTTAAGGTGATAATAAAGGCAGGGATTTTTAGGAAGTTTCTTACATGAACGATAAGGAAATACTCTCCTTATTAGTTTAAGTGCTTCTTTTATCAATTTTACATTAGGATAAGGTCCAAAAAGAAGAAAATCGCACTTTTCTTTGGGGCGGAAAGGGAAAATTCGGGGAAAAGGTTCATTACTTATGGCGATAAAGGGATAGCTTTTATCATCCCGGAAAACAATATTGTACTTAGGTTGCTCTTTTTTGATTAAAAAAGCTTCCAGAATCAGTGCCTGAGCCTCAGTATCACACACAATAAAATCAATGTCCTTGATTTTATCTATTAAAACTTCTGTTTTAACTCTATGGGTAGTAGTTGTGAAATAGCTTCTCACTCTTTTTCTTAAAGAGAGTGCTTTGCCTATGTAGATTACTTCTGCCCCTTTTGACTTCATAATATAAACACCTGGTGAGTCAGGTAAAGAATTTATCTTTTCCTTAAGGATATTATCCATCTTCTTAAATTCTCTATTTGTTTTAACCCCACCACATAAGCAAAGACAAATAGAAGTGTAATATCTACTGTTATAGCTAACAAAAGTTCAACAATAATATTTAAGTTCAACAAAAATATTGCCTTCGTAACAATCCCTAAGAGTAGGCCTACAAAAATTAGTCTAAATAAATCTTTATAGAAAACGCCCATATCTATATCTCCTATTCTTCTTATCAAAATTCTCCAAAGAAAAAAGAAATTAAATGCTCCAGCGATACTACTTGCTAAGGCAATTCCTCCTACCTTAAGAGGAAACATTAATATTGCACTTAATAGAGCATTAAGAACCAGAGAAACTGTAGATACCTTAGCAGGCGTAGAGGTGTCTTTTAAAGAATAAAAAACATTGACTAAAAGTTTTATTCCGCAAAAGAAAAGTAGCCCAAAAAGATAAAAGAATAATGTTGATGAGGTGATTGCCAAAGAATAAGCATCAAATTTTCCTCTTAAAAATAAAATACGTACTGTGTCGGAAGCTACGAATAAAAGAGTAATGCTTATAGGAACAATAAAAAACATTATATTTCGGAAAGAAAAAATAAAAAGTTCCTTAAAATCTTTTGTATTACCTTCCTTATGGAGCTGAGAAAAATCAACAATAACTACACGGGATATTGAAAGAGCAATCAAAGCTAAAGGAAATTGGATAATTCTATTGGCATAATAAATTGCTGCTAGCGCACCTTCACCGACAATAAAATTTAAAGAAGAAAAAATTGTATCAATAAAAACATTGAGCTGATATATTACCGAAGACCATATCCGGGGAATAGCTGATTTAAACATTGAAATTATCTCTTTATCCTTAAATGCTTTTATAAAATTAAGTTTTACCCTAAAACCTTCATAACTTGAAAAAAGATAATAGAAGAAAACTTGCATTAATCCTGCAAAAATTACACACGTAACAAGGATATAATTATGGAACAGATTCCTAAAAAAAAGAATTCCTATAATGAAAGAAATGTTAAGAAACGAGGGTAAAAAAGCAGGGACAATGAATTTTCTCCAAGCATACAATATTGCCTTTAAATTGGATGCTAAACCTATAAAAAGAATGTAAGGAAAAGTAATTCGTAAAAATGATACCGCAAGATTAAACTTGTCAGGATCGGAAATAAAACCTGGGGCAATAACCATTATAATATAACGACTAAGAAACATCCCCATAATTGTAATTATAATAAGAATGAATAAGAATACAGAAATAAGATTATTGCCTAATTCAATAATTCTCTTCTTGTCTTTCCCATGAGCAGATAGATATGGCGTTGCTATAGAATCAGAAAATCCTTCGCCTAAAAAACTCCTTAAAAGATTAGGTATTCTAAAAGCTACAATAAACACTTCTAAAATAGAACCTGTCCCAAAATATTTTGCAATTAAAACATCTCTTATAAGACCTAATATTCGTGAGAATAAAGTGCCTAATCCCAAAATTGTGGCATTCTTAGTAATCTTTTTAAACATCACTCAAATAATCTTCTCTTAAAAACTGTCCTTATAAATAAAAATCCCTTGACACATCTATGGTATTCTGATATAAATCTATTCCAAAAAGGAGACCCAGATGCCACAGAGAAAATCTGCAAAAAGGGAACTTAAAAAAAGCCTTAAGAGAAAGAAAAGAAACCTCAGGGTAAAATCTCAAATTAAAAAAATAATAAAGAGATTCAAACAGTCTCTTAAAGAAAATAATACTAATCTTATAAGTGAAAATTTACGTCTTGCTTATAAAACTCTGGATAAAGCCTCTTCAAAAAAGGTTATCCACCCTAATAAAGCCGCACGCAAAAAAAGCAAACTCGCAAAGCTAGCAATGAAATTAATACAGCATAATAAGTCTAGTAATCAACAACCCTAAAGCAATTTTGCTTTCTATCTGTCTTTCTTTTAATAAACGTTCGGTTCTATAGATAAGATCAAAACATCTTTTTTTCTTATGAGGATTATTTATATAAGAAAAGCTTTTAGTAATTGCCCCTAAAATCTGCATTCCTACAATATCTCTACTCTTATCTGCACTGCTGAATATTCCCTCCAATACATAAAGAGCCTCAGAGAGACTATTTTTCTTTATCATTTGAATTAATTTTTTAATAGATACATCTTTTATAAATGAACTTAATTTCAACACCGTTGCCCTCTTAAAGAAGTAATTAAAGAATCCATCCCTTATAAAATACTTATCTTGTTTAAAAGAAGAGAAATCTCTTTCAATATCAAAAATAAGATAACTATCTTTTACAATAATTTTTATATTAGTAAGCAAAAAATCCTTTATCTCTTTACTCAAGTGCTGAGCCTCTCTAAATACAATTATCTTCTTACCTCCTAAGGAAAGATTAAATATAGAAGATCTTAATTCATATAAATCAATCTCGTTACTGTAATAAGTATGGGTATTGAGAAGAGAATTATTTTGAAGAAATTTTGATTTGATATTGTCTATTGCCCTCTTGCGAGAAAGAAAGTCGGAACCGATAACAAAAAAAATATTCGTCTTGAACATCTACCACTTTTCCACCACTGTCTCTACAATTCTACGCGCAGTATCATTAATTAAATCTAACTGAGCAGAATCTTCATCTTTAGCGAATCCACCAGAAAGAAAATATGTCGTCTCTCCTACTATATCACTCTCCCTTAAGACCTCTCCATCTTTATTGCGTAAAATAAAATGAACAACCAACCGTAATCTCTGTTCTGTAATTCTATCGTCATCCGCATATCTTAAAGGGTCTTTTATATAATTCTTTATCTCGCACTCCAGAAGTAGACTATCTTTTTTACTATTTGACACTTTTAAACTACTATCGATATTAAATTTATTTATTAATGAATTAGTCAATCTTTTTTCCAAAAGAATAGGATAGGAAACATAAGAAGAATAAGCGCGATCTTCTCCAGTAATATTTACCTTATTAACTATAGGACTTATGTAAATTTTTTCTCCACTATATACAAATCCCCGTGTAGTATAACCGCACCCTGCCAAAATAAAACAAAGAATAACAACCTTTCTCATTTTCTCTCCCCTTCTAAAACTTTTATCTTTTCTTTAGCGCATTTAGCAAAAGAAGTATTAGGAGATTCGTCCACCACAATCTTATAATAAATAATTGCGCTTTTTATCTTTCCTTGTTTTTCGTAAAAAGAAGCAATGTCAAAATTTCTTTTTGCCTCTTTTTCTCTCAAACTATTTAGCTCTCTATAAATTTCTTTTTCTTTATAATCAGAGCTTCCTTTCTTGGACAAAAACTCCTCTAAGTTTTTTTCTATCTTCTCTGCTTCGGCAAAATCATAATCTGCTCCTCCTAAACTTTTAGATTTTATAATAACTGACTTATATCTTGCTTTTTCTGCCAATGCACTCTCAGGGTAATTCTCAATGAGCTTATTAAATGCTTCCTCTGCCTCTTCGTAACGACGGTTATCAACAAAAAATAAACCTAATTCATATAAGGCCTTGGGGGCATATTCTGAATGGGGGGAGGTCTCTACAATTTTCTTAAATATCTCTACTGAAGGATGATCTTCTAATAAAACTAAAGGCACTCCCAAGAGGTGTTTTGGTCTCCATGCCAATAAAGTTTTACCTATATTAAACTCACCTGCCAGTGCTTCCTGAATTCTTTTGCTATTAGGGTATGTAATGATAAGCTTGTTATACTCAAGAAATGCGTGATATGGCTTCTTTAAAGCCTCCAAACACTTTGCTATATAATACTGTGCTTCTGATGCTTCTTTAGAATCGGGATAATGGGTTATTATTTTCTTAAATTCCTTTAAGGCTTGCTTATACTTACTTTTGTTAAAATAATCTAAAGCACTTTTTAAGTGTAAAGAAGGTGTAGTATAGTAATCAACCTCAGGATTTTTCCACTTTCCTGTCTTAGGAGACCATATCCAGAAAGAATAAACATCAAAGATAAAAAGGAATAAAAAACTAAAAAAAACAAAACATTTCTTCATAGAAAACAACTATACCAAATGCTATTCTTTTTGTCAAACGCTTAATATAATTCACTAAATTACTATAAACTTTCTTATACGCTCACGAAAAACACACAAAACAATACCTATGATAACTATATAATAGATAAAAACTAACCACTCAGAAAAATAAATATCTATAACACTAACTCTAAATGAGCTCAATAAAAAGGATAATTTCATAAAAAAAGAGACAGAAACTGAAACTACCTCGCTTAATACCTCCGCTAAGAAAGGTACAAAATAAAAGCATAAAAATATAACTCCTATTATAAGAATAAAAGTAAATAAGGGAATAAGGAGAATATTACTTATAATACTCAGAAGATAAATTTTCCCAAAATAAAAAGATATTAAAGGCAACAATATAATTGTAACATATAAGGTGGAGAAGAAAATACCTTTAATATAAACAAAAAATAATTTTGTACCAATAGATTTTAAAGGAAATAAAGAAAAACCCATAAGAATTGCAAAAACTGCAAGAAAAGAAAACTTAAATCCTAAATCAAAAACCCAAAGAGGATTTAACAATAAACACACTATCCCTGTTGTGCTTAATGTATCCAAAAGACTTATCCTTCTTTTTAAGAAAAAACTTCCTCCTAAAAAAGAAAACATAAGCGCTGACCTTACAATAGAAGGCCGTCCTCCTGTACATAAAACATAAAGAAACATAAAGAAAATAGAAATTAACAATCGTAATCTAAATTTTATCCTGAATATCTTCAAAATAAAAAATAATATGCTAGAAATTAACCCTACATGCAGACCGCTTATAGCAAAAAGGTGTGCTATTCCTGCACCTCTAAAAACAAACTTCATTTGTTCTCTTGCTAACTCCCGTCTTCCTAAAAATACAGCAGAAAGAAACCCATAGGCATCATCAGAGAGATATTTTCTAAAATATAGAACAATATGGTAGGTAATATTTCTTATAAAATTATCGATAAAGTTTGGAGATCTCTTTTCTAAATAAGCATTCTTCTTAAGCCAGAGTGTATAAAAACAAAATTTTTTAAATGTAAATTTCGTTAACCTTCCTTTTACTAAATAAATATCGCGATATTGCACATCTCTACGAGAAAAATCATTCACTTTTACTCTAAATGAAAGAGGGTATCCATCTATTTGTCTTACCTGTGCATAAAAGATATACTTTAAATATTTTTCTTTAGGTAAGGAGGTTACCTGTATAAGAAATACACTCTCCTTATCTATAAAATCAGAAGGCTTATGGAAAGAATAAGGCATAACCCACAATGACCCCAAAAAGGTAAAGAATATTACAAGAGAAATAATAAAGGAACTCTCTCTGCAGGATAGAAAGGTAAAAAAGAGAACAATAAAAGATAAAAAAGCAAAAAGAACAATAAAAAAAGGAGAAAAAATATTATACCATCCAATGGCTATCCCAGTAATAAAAGAAATAAAAAGAAAGGTATTAATCAAATTAAAAAATAATGAATTTGCTTATAATCTTTAATCTCTTATCTCCTATACCTTTTATCTCCTTAAGCTCTCTTAAAGTACTGATTCTTCCTTTCCTGCTACGGTAAGAAATGATCTTTTGGGCAATTTCTTTTCCAATGGAAGGAATCCTTTGTAACTCTTCAAGAGTTGCAGTATTAATGTTTATCTTAACTATTTCCTGCTTAATGAGGGGATTATCTCTATACTTATTTACATTAAAAACTCTTAAAAGACCTCCTAAGAGCAAAATACTACATAAAAAAATAATAACTCTCTTTTCTTCATGAGTAAACATATATGTCAGGATAAATTTGACACCCTAACACAAAGTTTTTTTATATTATAGATAACTATTTTTGTTAAAATAGCACGCTATACTACAATGTTGATAAGTTTTTTGTCTACGTATATTATTTTCCGGTAAGATTTACCTTTAAGTGCTGATTTTACTTTATCAAGAAGAAGTACCCTCTTGGTGATTACATCCTTACTCCAATCTACATTTATAATAAGATGCGTCTTAACTCTGCCATTAATCAATACTGCTATCTCTATTTCTTTTTTCTCTAAATATTTCTCATTATATTTTGGCCAAGAGCGTTTAAAGATAGACTCACTATAGCCTAAAAAGCAATTTGCTTCTTCACTAATATGAGGAGTAAAAGGAGCTAAAAGCAAAAAAGTAGTATCGACAGCTTCTTTAAAAACCTTTTTGCTTAATGTGCCTTCTTCGTAAGACTTATAAATATGATTAACCAACTCCATGATTTTACTAATTGCAGTATTAAACTGAAAATTCCCCTCCAAATCACGAGTAACTTCTTTAATGGTAAGGTGCATCTTCCCTAAAAGGCTAATCTCAGAATTATTTAATTCCTTATGTTCTATCTCTCTATACTCACTCAGCATATCTAATAATCTTAACACGCGGTTAATAAATCTCCACGCTCCCAGAAGACCTTCATCTTGCCACTCCGCATCCTTATCAGGAGGACCCATAAAAAGTATATAAAGTCGCATTGTATCTGCACCATACTTGTCAATAATATAGTCAGGAGATACTACATTACCTTTTGATTTTGACATCTTAGCTCCATCTTTGACAATCATTCCCTGAGTAAATAAACGCCTAAAAGGCTCGGAAAAATCAATAAAACCTAAATCATTTAAAAACTTATTTATAAATCTAGCATACATAAGGTGCAAAATAGCATGTTCTACGCCACCAATATATTGATCTACTGGCAGCCAGTAATTTACATCTTTACTTATAAAGGGAACCTTTTCCTCTTTAGGAGAGATATAACGCAAGAAGTACCAGCTGGAATCTACAAATGTATCCATAGTATCGGTTTCTCTCTTTGCTTTACCTTTACAACGAGGGCATTCTGTCTCTATAAACTCTTTTATATAAGTTAATGGGGATTGACCTGTGGGGAGAAATTTTTTTACCTCAGGAAGAACAACAGGTAAATCCTCTTCTTTTACCGCTACCTCTCCACATTTATCACAATAAACAATAGGAATGGGTGCCCCCCAATAACGCTGACGGGAAATCAACCAATCCCTTAAACGGTAATTAACAGTACACTTACCAATATTATGCTTCTCCATATAAAGGGATATTTGTTTTTTGGCCTCCTGGGAGAACAAACCACTGAACTGGCCTGAATTAATTAAAATCCCTTCTCCTTCATAAGCCTCTTTTAAACAACTATCCGGCAGTCTGTCTTCATTTCTTATAACCTCTATAATCTTTAAGCCATATTTTTTAGCAAACTCAAAATCACGAGCATCATGGGCAGGCACACACATAATTGCTCCTGTACCATAACCAGAAAGAATGTAATTAGCTACCCATATAGGAACTTTTTGCTTACTCATGGGATTAATAGCATATTTACCCGTAAAGACTCCCTCTTTTTCAAAACTATCAATAAGACGAGCAGATAAAGGTTGCTCTTTAACCTTTCTTATAAACTTTTTCACTTTCTCCCTATAAGGACTATCCTCGATCAACTTCTCTATAAGCGGATAATCCCAGCTTAAAGCAAGAAAGGTCGCCCCGTATATTGTGTCCACACGTGTAGTAAAACACTTAATCTTTATATTACCTGCTTCTAAAGGGAAAACTATCTCTACACCATAAGACTTTCCAATCCAGTTTTTCTGCATTACCTTAACTCGCTCTGGCCACTCACTGAGCAAATCAATATCCTTTAAGAGACGTTCCGCATAAGATGTAATTTTGAAAAACCACTGTTTAAGTTTCTTTTGTTCAATAGTACTTGCACAGCGCTCACATCTACCCGTGATAACCTGCTCATTTGCTAAAACCGTCTTACACGAAGGACACCAGTTAACAAGTGCTTCTTTGCGATAGGCTAAACCTTTTTCATAAAGTTTCAAAAACAACCATTGTGTCCATTTATAATAGTCAGGTTTACAGGTAGTAACTTCTCTATCCCAGTCATAACCTATCCCCCACGAATGAAGCTGTTTCTTAATACATGCAATATTTTTAAATGTCCATTCCTGTGGATGTATTTTATATTTAATAGCTTGATTCTCAGCGGGAAGACCAAATGCATCCCACCCCATTGGGCTTAACACCTTAAAACCCTGCATCATTTTATACCTAACCACTGCATCACCAATCACATAATTACGCGCGTGCCCCACATGAAGTTCACTGGAAGGGTAGGGAAACATCACTAAGCAATAATATTTTTTATATGTATGGTTTTTTTCATCAATGCGAAAAAGACCAATTTTATTCCAATAATCCTGCCATTTTTTATCTATTCCTTTGGTATAATTCATTTCTGTATAACCTCCTTACCATAATCAAATTATGTTCATCATCTAATTCTTTCTTTTTTGGTGTCTCTAAAATGAAAGGAAGATTTCTTAAGTAGCGATGATTAACAATTAGTTTAAACCCCTGTAAACCTATCTTCCCCTTCCCAATATGGAAATGTCTATCGTGTCTTGAACCCAATTCACTTTGAGTATCATTTAAATGAATAATTTTTATTCGTGCAATGCCAATTTCTTCATCAATCTCTTCAAGAAAAGAATCTAAGCCTTTTTTTGTATTAATTTTATAACCTGCACACCACGCATGAGCTGTATCAAGACACAAACCTATACGCTGTATATTTCTTAATCTGCGAAAAATAAAACTGTACTGAGAAATTTCAGCTCCTAATACACTCCCTTCTCCTGCAGTATTCTCTAAAAGAATCTGAGTAGAACAGTTGGTAGTATTTTTTAAAACAATCCTTAAAGCATATATTATCCTTCTTAATCCTTCTTCCTTATTACCACGGAAACTTCCTGGATGAATAACAATATACTGCGCTCCTAACCGGTGCGCCTCCTTTATATCCTTGGTAAATTCTCTAATAGAAATATGGTAAAGAAAGTTTTTCCTTGAGGCAAGATTTAAAGTATATGGAGTATGTACAACCAGAGGAGAAATTTTTGATTTTTTAAGTTCTCTTTTAAAGATTCTTACATCTTCTTCTTTCAAATAACCTCTGCGAAACTGTCGAGGGTTACGGGCAAATATCTGGATGGTATTACAACCCAACTGTTTTGCTCTCTCTATAGAGAAATAAATCTTACCCGAAATAGAAACTTGAACACCTACACGCAACAAAATTCTACCTCATTTAGGAATCGACATAATTTATTTCCTTTTTCCCGAAAGTGAAATTTAAAATTATAAGGAACCGACAGGATCTAGATGTACTCATCTGACGTAAGACAGATATCTCTTTTTTAGTACATCCAAAATGCATTAACCCCCATGCTACTTTTAATGTTTATAAAGAACATCTCGATAATGTATGGACAAAACATGGAGCCGACGGGATTTGTATGCACTCATCTGGCTTAAGCCAGATGTCTCTTTAGTGCATCCAAAAATGTATTAGGCTCCCGGTTAATTATAACATTTATAAAGAGCAACTCGATAACGGTTAAGTAAAACATGGAGCCGACGGGATTTGAACCCGTGACCTCTACGCTGCCAGCGTAGCGTTCTCCCAACTGAACTACGGCCCCTAAATAGCGTACAGCAGATAGCGTTTAGCGTATAGTTATCAAAGGGTCATTTAAGATATTTCGCGTGTATAGCTTATCAAACAACAAGCAATACAGAATGCACTTCCATCAAAAACTCAAATATAATTTTTTAAATAAATGATAATATCATTGAAGAAGAAAATTGTCAATTGACAAAGAAAACTAACAATGCTATATTTAAACACACCTTTTTAATAGCATATAGAGAATAGCTCATAGCAAATATTAGATAAGAACTAAGAGCTAGGAACCAAGAGCTAAGAGCTATGAGCTATAGACCATTGACTATTGACTATTTACGTGTGACCTTGTGACTTGGCGACTTTTATGTTAGGGTGGAGGGTGTAGGAATATCGAATATCGAGCATCAAGCATCAAGAATCGAGAAGTAAATGATACTAGATACGAGATAAAGATACTAAGAACTATGAACCAGGAGTTAAGAGCTATAAGATATATTGATAATTCTTGCCGAGGTGGCGGAATTGGCATACGCGCCGGTCTCAAAAACCGGTGGAGGCGACTCTGTGCGGGTTCGACTCCCGCCCTCGGCATGTATTTCCTTTTCCCAGAATGACATCTTTGCTAAGAAAAGTTTTCCTCAAAATTGTAAGCAATGTCGGATGAAATAAGAACTTTGGTATCTGTGTTTTAAGACACAGATTTCATACGACTGTCGCCCTCGGTATATATTATACTTACAATAACCATACCGCACAAAACGCAAATATCACCCCTTAAACGATTAATTCTACAAAACGATCGTCTAACAAATTTCATGAGGCTATTTCCCCGGATAGCTTATAAAGGAAGAATTATCCTGCGGGATAATATTCTGGAAAATCTTTCAAAGATATTAATCAGCTCTTCTCGTGGCCATTTTCTTATAAAATCTTCGGGGAGAAAAGGATCATTGTCTATAATGCTTTTGTATTTATGATATATCCTGCTACAGGTTTTTATATAATCTGAAATCTTTAACGGCAGAAATTGTTAATTTGAGTGGAATAATCATAAGGGGATATCCAACAACTATTTTGCAGCTTACTAAATCCCAGGCTTTTTATAAACTCGCGCAAACAATTTCTTTTGAGTTTTAATTTCTCAGGAACATCATAAAGAAGAATCCACCAACTTTTATCCCAACCTTTTTTAAACTTATTCTCTTTAAATCTACGAAATTCCGGCCAAAAAATAATCCCAGATGACTTGCCAAAATTAAAAAAAATCTTTCTGCCTCTTTCAATCTTATGAATAAATCCTCTTTTATACAACCTATTTAATCTATATTTAAGGCGATTAACATAAATATCCTCTGATAGAAAATTATAAAAAACTTTTGTCGTATAAGGAGGGATGGATAATTTTATTAAATAGAATATGCTTTCTGCTAATTCTTTGCCAAAGAAGATGGCTCCTCTCTTAAATGCATAAACTGATTTTTTACTTAACCTGCCTATTTATATATTGTATCATATTATTTAGACGATCGTCTAATAGAATTGATAGTATTATCTATATACAACTCTTCTCTGTATCTATTCATAGAGAGATAACAAAAAAAAGACATCTTTCCTGTTGGATATAGATTATAAAGCTGTCGGCTTAGAGATCAAGCTCGTTTATAGGAGGTAAAGGATAAAATATATAATTGGGCGCTGTCCCATTAAAACCAATCATTCCCTGAGTATGAAATTTTATTCTAAGGGTTACAGGCGAACCCTCTACTACTGTTATAGGAGAAGGAAGAGTCTTTGTAATTCTTGCATCCTGACCTCCGTTTATAAACTCTATGGTTTCACCAGGCCCAGGGTTATTAACAGAATCATCAGGCATATCAAAAGAAACTGCATCATAAGAAGGGCATCCCCCTCCAGGCTGGTTTACATTCCAAGCAGGACAACTTGCCGCAATCCAGAAACCGTTACTCTGCCCTATAGCCTGGGAAGTATAATAGTAAGTTCCACTGTCCTGTCCTACCCCTTTAATAGTCATAGTCCGCGACATGGTAATTCTTAGATGAGTATAAGTTCCTGCTGGAATATTTGCATTGGAAACAAAACTCTGAAAAGTTGTGCCTACATTCATACTAGCTATGTTAATAGTAGTACCGGTGTTTTCTCCGAGGGTGACAAAATTTGTCCCATCCGTAGAAATCTCTATCTTCTTAAGGGTAATACCATACTCTCCCCCTTTTTCCCCCTCTGCAGAGCCACAAAAATCAGCCATAGCAGATAGAACCGCAGGGCAACTGTCGGCGTAAATGTTAAAAGCAACAAGACACAACCCAATATTTAAAATTATGATTGCTTTTAATCTATTTATCAACATAACTCCTCCTATGTTAATTGGCTCTTCCAATTTCTACAGTTACATTACCTATTTTAGTCTCACTCCACTTCTCTACTACAATATCATAATTCCTCTCCACAGGCTTAAGCATTTCCTGAGCTAAATCTTTCTTAGGAAAAGGTTCACCTGACAGGGTAAATGTCTCTTTTAGGTCGTTCAGTTTATCAAAAATAATATTGCACCTTACTCTCCCCCCATATTCCTGTTCACCTTTATTGTCGTCCCACGTATAAAATTCTAAAGTAAGTGCCTCATTTAACTTTGCTTCAAGACGTGTTTTCCATCCTACCTTATCAGAAAATTTATCAAAATCATACCAGAATCCTGAAGTATAAAACTTAAGCCATGGCAAATAAGGAAGGGGCAGGCCTAACTCAAAATCCAAACCATCAGCAACCCTCTCATAAATAGTAGTAGAAAGTGTATCTTCAACTACTCTCTTTGTTGTAATACCAAAATACCCATTAAGACGTGCTTCTAAAATTTGGCCTAACGCCTCAAAGCCAATACCAACTCTTCCGTGCTCATGCAAATCTTCGTAATCACCAAAGATATTACACCCCATAAGGAGATTTTCTTTTACTAACTTTCTATAACCTATACCAATATTATAAGTTAAATCATTTCCTTTAAGAGAAATCCGGGGCTGGTAAAATATTGCCTCTTGTTTATCAACAGTCTGATACAATGGTTGAACAGTTTGAAAATAAAATATAGGATGGCTATCGCTCTCGTACTGTGCAGAAATTTCTACTCGTTTAAGCCACTGAGGAACTTCATCGGCAGAAAGACTAAAAGAAAAAAATGGAATTAACAAGAGAAATAAAGCTACACCTACTTTTCTCATTGTCTCACCCCCCTTTTAAAAAATTTTATAAAAAACGCAAATAGATGTCAATCCTTCTTGTTAATTAAACTGTATCCTGAAGGGGTCAGTTTAAAGAAGAATGTGTAAGTGATTATTTAAGTCAACTACTAATTAGCCGAACCAAACGAAGATAATTTATCCTCTAAAACGTATATTGTTTCAGGAGCTAATAAGAACTTTTCTATTCTTTTGTCCAGGTTTGATTCCCTTTCTGGCTCTATTAAACCTTTTATCCTCTTTGCCAAATCCTTTTTCTCTAAAGCAAAGCCTGTCTCAGAAAGACGACGTACCTTCTCCATAATAGCAACTAACTCGTTGGCTACATCAGATACTTCATTTTGTTCTATGCGAGGGCTCTTCAGGTAAAATCTATCAACAAGTCTTTCCACAATCACATCTTTCTTATTTTCGTAGCGGCTTTGAGGCATCCCTCTTATCCGTTCAAGTAATCTTACCAATCCTTTAGCTTCTTCACTCTGGCCTATACGTGCTGCTCCTTTAGGAGGAATAAGACAAGGTTTAAAAATCTTTATATTGTAAATCTGGGTAGGACTAAGACTAAGCTTTATCTGGTAAGCTGCTTTATCTAAGGCTTCTATATACTCTCGCCGTAACTTCTGGATATAAATATTATTCTGATGTATGCTTCTTGCCAACCTACTTGAAGGCTGCGGTACTTCCTTCTTAATCTCGTCTTCAAGCTCATCAAGCAAACCGACCTGTTCTTTCTTTTCAGCTTCCATCTTCTCTTTTAGCCCTCTGCGTAAGAAATCAATTTCTTTTGCTTTATCTAGTATAAAATCCATCTGTTCTTTAGTAAGATATAACCCATTTATAAGATTGTAAATAATAATGCGCTTATGCAATGAGTCATACGATTGCTCTAACCCACTAGCATTACAACAAAAATATAAGGTTGTGATAAAAATATTAAAAAAAATAATGGTATTTTTTACTCTATCCATCTTCACCCCCTCCCTTATATTAGACGCAAAGCAAAGAGAAATAGTTGACATCTGTATTAAACACCCGTTGTATTCTAAAAAAATAGTAGAATTAAGCTATGTTATATAGAAATCTTTATTCTTTCTCTTATTGTTGCCCTCTCTGGCGCTTTAGCCCCTGGTCCCCTGTTAGTAGCAGTAATCTACGAAAGTTCTCAATTCGGCGCTAAAAGCGGACCTCTCATCATAGTAGGTCATGCAATTGTAGAGATTGTGATAGTAATACTTATTTAAAGGCAACGCGTTTTATTAATAATCCTATTTTCTTCAATATTGTCTACATTATAGGGGCAGGGGTACTTTTCTATTTTGGTCTAAAAATACTGTTTTCTTTAAATAAAATAACCTTTGCTTCTATCTCTACGCCACAACTAAAAACCTCTCATCTTGCTTTGCAGGGAATAACTCTAAGTGTAATTAACCCTTACTAGTAAACATGGTGGCTTACTATTGGCTTAGGACTAATCTTAAGTGCAGAAAAACAGGGATTAATGGGACTGTTTTTTTCTTTTCAGGTCATATCATGTGGCTGATTTAGGGTGGTATAGTTTTGTGTCATGGTCTACTGCGAGAAGCAAAAAAGATAGTATCTCTTTATGTCTATAAAAGTATCTTAGGAACTTGCGGAGTCTTTCTTTTGGGGTTTGGTATTTATTTTCTAAAAGGTGCTATAGAAACTATTAGATTTCCTTAAGACTTTCTTCGATGCTGTCACGCATAAGTACTAATATTGCTGAGTGGGGCACAACAATATAACGTCTTTTCTCAAATTCAATTTCAATCCCCTGGTCGCGCAAAAAGATGCAATAATCATCTTCTTTTGCCTGAAGAGGAAAGTATTTATCTTTTGATGCCTTAAGCCAGGGCTCCTCATTCAACAACGTAGGGTCAGGCACAGGGTAACCCGGTCCCGTCTTAACTACCCTGCCTGTGTTAATCTTTTCCTTCTCTTTCACCCCTTGAGGAAGATACAATCCCGCGTCGGTTCTTTCCTCTCCACTGTCAGGTTCTATAAGTACTTTATCTCCTACCAATATTAGTTCTTTTTTCATAATCCTTTCTTAACAATTCTACATTATAAAAAAACACTAATCAATCCTTATTTTTCTCTCTGGGAAATTGACTCTACAACTTTCTCAATTTTATTCTCAATAGCTCTTTCCATGCCGTGTGGTATAAGATTCTTTAGTCTATTCTTAAAATCAGATTCTAACCACTTGAAGTTCATTGAGTTAAAAAGACCAGAGAGCTGGAAGTCAAAATTTACTTTCTGGGCGTTCTCTTTTCCCAACATCCTTAGCAGCCGCTTAAATTTAGCAGAACTATTAAGCAACTTCTCTGAAAATAATAAAGATATTCTGCTTGATACCAAATCATTATTAGAAATTCTAAAATAGCCGTTGAGATTGACATCGTCTGATTTAAGAGTAATTTTTTCAAGACGTGACCCTTCTTCACCAACATAAAAGTCGCTATACAAGCTGTTGAAATAAATCTTTCTAAGCACAGGGAGATTAAAAAACTTTGCCAGCCAATTAAAAAATATAATATTATCAATATACCCATCGCTTATTGTAAACTCTCCCCAAAACTTAGAATAAGGGTAGTTTTTATACTGCAAGAGACTGTTCATTCTACCGTATACCTTCTCGAGATATTCAAGTACGCCCTTAAGGTTATGCGCATTAGCTCCTTTTATATTGGCGCGAAAGAAACTCTTAAAAGGAAAAGAACTAACATCAAGCCATCCCTTTCCTTTAAATATACCGTCATAAATACGTGAGTTAAAAGATACGGATTTAAAATATCTATCCCTTAAGTTAATAATGGAATGGAAATTGCTTAAAGAGATATTGTAGACATCACCTCCTGTGTGATATTCAATTTCTGCTTTATCAAACTCAGCATTGAACTCTTTTTCCCCCAAAGGGAATAAAGATAAATCGTTAATCTCAACCTCTAAACTGTCAACTACCTCTTTAGTGGGCTTCCTTCTTATAAACTTAAGCAAGACCTTACCGTTAAAGTCACCTTTTTTATATTTCCCTTTTATATGTAATAATGTCTTCTTGGGGTTAACAGACTTTAACGAAAAAGATTGGCGAGGATAGGAAGATAACATTACCTCTATTTCGGCAGTCTCTTTTAAAGATACTATACCCTCTAAATGAAAAGGAATATTGTTAAGGGAAAAATCTACATTTTTTGCAGTGATTTTATTAGGTAAAACCTCTAAGTCCACATAGAGGTCGTAAATATTAAAAGAATCTTTGGAGCTACCCATTATGCTTACAGAACTACTCTTCCGTTTATGCCAGAAACCCTTAATCATTTTAAGCAAAGATTTTTTCTTTAAAGAAGAGACAAACTCAGGGTTGTTTAAAATCATCCCATGTAGTTTGATTATGTATTTATTAATATCACCCCATAATTTTGCATATATCTGCTCATAAGAAACCTCTAAACTTTCTATACTAAATTTTTCTTCCTTAAGGAATCCCTCTATTTTATACAACAGAGGCTCAAAAGAATGCACATATTTTCCATTATGATAATGGCCTATAGTAACTTCTCCTTCGCTATAGATATTTTTTCTTATATCCACATAAATATTACTATCTAAACCCACCGCAGAAGAAACACCTTCATACGGAGGGAAAATAAACAAAGCATTCTTCATACTGATTTTTGCTTCTTTACCCTCTATAATATTAGCCAGGGTCCTGATAATCTTTTTAAGGTCAACACTTAAAATCATATAATAAAACAAATCGAGACGAAAACTCTCCAAGCTAACATTAGAAACATAAACCTTCCTTCTTAAGAATAAATCCCCTAAAGATAAAGATAGTGTTACAGTTTTGGCAAAAAAAGGAGATTCCTCCTTCTTAGAAGCTAACGCGCCAAAGGAAATGTCTCTAAAGACAAATTTATTAGGAAACACAAAATATATACCCCCTACATAGACATCTCCTTTTGTATAACTGGCTAATACACTCTCAATGCTACTCTTTTTCTGACTTAAGAATATGTTCAACAATATAAAAGGTGAAGAAATTATGACAATAATTAAGAAAAAATTAGTGACTTGTTTAAAAAGAGGCTTTGAAAAATTTCTCACCATCAATATACACCTCAACGTGGTCGATAAAGTACACTGCTCTGTATTTCTTCTGAAGGGGCGATGAGTAAGTAATCTCGCGGGAATCTCTAAAGAGAAGGGTTATTTGTCTAAAAGTCAATATACTTTTTATGTATTGGTTTCTTATATCTTTATCTTTATTTAACATTTGAGAGAGTTTAAAAAGATATACGTAGGAAAAAAGCTTTCTTTTACTAAGTTCCTTAGAGGCCGCAATCTTTTTAAATACAGAATATGCATCATTGTAATCACAAATAGAAAAATAATACTCCCCTTTAGCGAAAAGTGCGTCTTCGAAAAATGCTGAGGAAGAAAACTCTCTTGTAAGCTCATCAAAAAGCATAAAGGCAAAGTCCAAACTCCCTCTTTTAGCATAACTTATGCCTTCATAATATAAGGCCTTATCGCCAGAGGCATAAGATACGCTAATAAAACTAAAAAATGCTACAAGTAGAATGAATACACGCACACTCCTGCACATAAACTTACGTCTTATTAATATTAACTCTCTTAAAAGATTTCAGCTTGGCCTTAAGACAAGATTTCTTTTCCCTTAGGAGACGAGAAATGTTCTTCTGCCTGCGGGTAACCTTTTCTTTTGGCATAATAGTTTAAACTACTCTAATCAAAGATAACCGTTTTATTGTTGTAAACCAGTATCTTTCTTTCCAGATGCCACCTCACTGCTCTTCCCAAAACCATCTTTTCCAAATCTTCGCCTTTACGTACTAAATCATCTAAAGAATCACGGTGGCTTATCCGTACTGTATCCTGCTCAATGATAGGACCGCTGTCCAGCTCTTCTGTTACATAATGACTTGTAGCGCCAATAATCTTTACCCCTCTTCTGTAAGCCTGCCGGTAAGGATTTTTCCCTGCAAAAGCAGGCAAGAAAGAGTGGTGAATGTTAATTATTCTATTGGGAAATTTCTGGACAAACTCTTTGCTTAAAATCTGCATATAACGTGCTAGCACAATCAAATCTATATTCTCCTCCTTAAGGATATTTATCTCTTCTCTTTCCTGCGCCTTTTTATTATTCCCTTCTATAGGAAACTCTAAAAATTTTATATTAAAAAAATCTGCTATCCTTTTGGCATCGGAATGATTACTTATCACAAAAGGAATCTCACAGTTTAGCTGTTTTGACTGATAACGCAAAAGAAGGTCATAAAGACAATGCAAATGCTTTGATACAAAAATAGCAACACGTGGCACACGAGACGTAAAATAAAGGTCGTAATGCATATCAAACTCATTGATAAGAGGTTTTAGACTTTCTGGTATATCTTTGGGGGCAATAGTAAAATCTTTTAAAGACCATTCAATACGCATAAAGAACGTGTTAGTATAATTATCTATATGCTGGTCGGAATGTTCGATATTTCCGTTGTGGGAATATATGAAATTAGATATCTTAGCAATGATTCCTTTTTTGTCTGGACATGAAATTAAAAGAATGGCGTTATCCATTTCTTTCTCATTATATTATTCTATTTGTATTAAATCAACTTTTTCTTAGATAATCTAAAGGTAAGGTTTAATAGCGGCGTATATTCTTTGTGCAATAATTTTGTACCCTTTACTGTTAGGATGAATATAATCTGACTTAAGTTTGAGGTTGTTGATAATCCCCTCTAAAAGATGCGGAATAAAAACTGCCCCATGCTTTCTTGCTATCTTTCCTAAATGCACTGAGTATCCTCTCATAATAAAACCTGTGCTTACATCGCATAAAACAACTATCGCTCCTTTTCCTTGAATATGTGTAATTATCTCTTCTAAATTCCTCAGCGTTTCCTTTAATGGCATTTTTCTTAGAAAATCGTTACCTCC
>Ga0180301_10000175_pt1 | contig 47834 bp, 34 predicted proteins | sample GuaBasSediGuay16_FD_121797 | JGI IMG/M metagenome (GOLD analysis project Ga0180301, IMG submission 121797) | Subseafloor sediment microbial communities from Guaymas Basin, Gulf of California, Mexico - Guay16, Core 4569-2, 12-15 cm | ecosystem: Environmental > Aquatic > Marine > Hydrothermal... | reverse complement strand
TGGCTTATCATCTCTTAAAATGTAAGCTTCCTGCTTTTCAGGGGGCTCTAGAGGAGCGTTTATAAATGCGTATATGCCCTTAGAATGCATTTCAAAGTAATGGACTCTACCACCTGAGGAGTAATTTGAAATCAGATGCCCTATGCAACCATTCTTAAATTTTAGTAGAGCATTAAAGCTATTTGGATAATCAGCATAGAAGCTGGTAACGTAGCTAACGACACTCTCAACTTCATCGCCCGCCATAAATCTAAGAGCATCAACTGCATGGATTACATCTGCTACGAGATAGCTTACACTTCCCCAGGGTTGGGGTTTGCCTATCATATTCTTATGGAAAACAGCAGTACAATGCGTTATAGGACCTCTTTCTTCTACTATGCGCTTTGCTTCTCTGAAGATAGGAATGAATCTCCTATTAAAGCCTACCATGGTTTTACAGTCATACTTTTCAGCAGCTTCAGCCATTTTCCTAGTCTCTTCAAGAGAGATTCCTGGAGGTTTTTCTATGAAGACATGTAGTTTATGTTTAAGACAATTCATTACGATTTTTACAAATGGTTCTACATTTCCATATATAGGTACAGGAGCCATGATAATATAGACGGCATCTAGATCCACTTCTTTAAGCATATCTTTATAGTTCTTAAAGCGATACTCTATTCCGTATTTCTCAGCTATCACTTTAAGTCTTTCCTCATTTACATCACATATGGCTGTTATTTTTGCATCTCTCATAGAAGCTAGTGAAGGATAATGCACTTTAGTAGCATGCCTTCCAGCACCAATAAAGCCTATCTTAATAACATCACTCAAGGCTAAACACTCCCCATAATAAGTACTTCATTTGAAAGATCATTAAACTTTTATTAAAAACTTCAAGTCTACTCTCTAACTTAAGTATAGAAGACTGAAAACTTATCATGAATCCTAGGCTAAGTTTAAAACAAGGTTCATGAGCATATAACATTGAAGTGTAGGTTCAATTAAAGGTGATATTATTGTCTAAAGTTAAGCATGCAAGTTACATTAATGAACTAAGTGAATTAAGAAAGCCCAGATGTTGTGATATGGGTCATAGACTTGGAGTTCTTACTGCCGATAGGATATTCTTAAAGAACTTTCCCCAAAGACATCCTGTGACAGCATTTAACCCTGCTCTTCTTATAAGAAAGGACATAATACATGTTTACACTAGGATGATACTGGGATACTACAAATATGTTAGTGCAGTTGCTAGAATAGATCTTTCTTTAGAGGATCTTGAAGAAGGATACATAATGTATAGTCAATACCCTGCCGAGCTAGTTGTATGGCCAAGTACTAAGTATGACATATGGGGAGTTGAAGACCCTAGAGTACAGTATCTAGATGATTTATTACTCATGATTTATACAGGGAGGACATATTTCTACTTTAGTAATATAAATACAGAGAGGACTGTTCCAGTAATTGCAGTTACAAGCGATCCTTATTCTGAATGGACAAAAATAGCGTATCTCACTTTACCTAATGAGCTAAGAGGAAGAACGATAACTAATAAAGATGTAGTTCTTTTAGATGGAGGTAACGATAACCTTTTCGTTCTCCATCGACCACATCTGGAAAACGAGCCTCCATGCTTATGGATAGGGAAGATATCAAAAGAGTCTATATTAGAGGCTGAGACTAATGAGGTTAAGGATTTACGTATTAACGATAATATGCGTGTAATGGTCCCAGCGAGTTTTGAAGAAAGAATAGGCTGGGGAACTCCTCCTATTAGGATTGGAAAAGACGAGTGGTTAGCTATAATACATGCTATGGGATTAGATGAGGTTTATAGGCTTACAGCCATAACTATAAGGTACGATGGAGAATATCCCATGATAAGTGGTGTAACACCTTTTTATATCATGGAACCTAGAGAGGTCTATGAAAGATTTGGTGATAGACCTTCAGTAGTCTTTGCTTGTGGTGCTCAGTTAATTAAAGATAAGCTCATTGTATCCTATGGTGCAGCAGATAGTTTTGTAGCCTTTGCAGAATTCGACTTAAATGCATTACTTAGTGAAGTGAAGTACTTGTAAGGATGGTTCTTTAGTAGCTCCTTTTTCTTAAAAAAGAGGTCATATTTATTACTCATTCTTGTTTTTACTCTTCATTTTTCTCAAAGTCTCCTCTTCAGGCCCAGGAGGTACGAATATGTAATACGCTTTTAGAGGTTCTTCGCCTGTGTTGAAAAGCTGGTGTGTAGCCCCTGGAGGGGCATGTACGATAATACCTGGTTCTAATTTAGCTTTTTCACCATTGATTTCTATCTCGCCTCTACCATCTACTATGATCCAGTACTCCTCTGATTTTTCATGTTTGTGTTTATTGCTTTTGCTGCCAGGTGGTATAATTACCATTCCGATAGCTAGCCCTTTAACCTCTTTATGAGTGAGTGGGGAGATTAACACCTTGAGTATACGTTCATATGGTGGTTTAACCTTATAACCTTTAATCTCCCATGTCTTCACTATGTTCAAGTACTTCTCACCTCTTTAGGCTCTAGTGCTATAGCTCTTATAGGAAAAGCATCAAGGCCTGCTATATTCACAGGTAAACCTATGAAGAAAAACCGTTTAGTTCTTAACTTGTCTAAGTTTGTCAACATTTCAATTATGAGTATTCCATTTGATAGTAGACTATCATGAGTGGCCATATCTTCAAGGTTTTTAACAGTAGGTTCTTCTACCATTACAGTATCATCGAATCCTACCATTTTGACCTTTTTCTTGGCTAACCATTTTGCTGCTTCAGCTGATAAGTATGGTCTACTATCTCCCCTATAAGGACTATTTCCAATAAGTACTATGTCCTTTTCTTTAATATTAGCGTTTTCTAGATCTTCTACAGTGATAGGTTCATGCGGCCCCTTAGAAGAGAGATCTACTAACACAGCTTCACCCAAGAATTTTTCAATAGGAACTTCCGAGAGGTCAGCACCTTGTCTTCCATATCTAGCGTTTACATAATGTGAAGGTACCTCTACATGGGTTCCTATATGGCTCATCGTATCGATCTCATGCATTATTTCACCAAAGCCATAGCGGAATTGCCTTATAGATAGACGCCTCTTCTCTTTTCCTGGATATAAAGGTCTAGATAGATCCACTATTCTATACTTTTCAAGTTCTATCAAGTTATCACCTGATAGAATATTTATCTGACTATTAAGATATGTCTTAAAAAGAGACTTTAACTAAAAGTTACTTTTAATTTTTCTTTAATGAGATTCAAGTTACGCATTACTTCATCCATACGCTTCTTGTAGAGGTTTCTCCCCTTGGAATCTATAATAACCGTTAGAGGAGCGAAGTTTTTCACCTCAAGTATCCATAGTGCTTCAGGGACTCCAAGATCTAGCCATTTGACATCTATAACTCTTTTAACACATTTAGAGGCTAATGCAGCTAATCCTCCTGGATATGCCACATATACAGCACCATAACGCTTACATGCCTCTACTGTTTTAACACCCATTAGGCCTTTTCCTATTATCATTCTTATACCTGTCTTAGCTATGACCTCTGCTTCATAGGGCTCCATACGCCAACTTGTAGTAGGGCCTATAGACACTATTTTCCAGTGGCTATCCTTCTTCTTAACTACAGGACCTGCATGAAATATAACTTGTCCATGAAGATCTAGTGGTGGTTTTAAGCCTTGTCTTAGTATATCCAGGATACGTTTATGTCCTGCATCTCTCATAGTAATTATAGTACCATCTAAGGAAACAATGTCTCCAACGTTAAGATCACGTATTTCAGATTCTTCTAGGGGCGTTTTAAGTTTAATCATACAATACCCCCTATTGAAGTATCTCACACTCACCATTACTTTTTATGCTAAGCGTAGCTCTCCGTAGTGCCCAACAGTTAGTACATATGGCTAAAGGATATGTGGCAGGATGCCTATGAGCCATCTCTATGTTTACTGCAAGAGCTGTAGTATCGCCTCCCATTCCATAGGGACCTATCTTTAATTCATTTATTAGATTAAGTATTGTTTTTTCTAATTCTGCTATCTTAGGGATGGGATTCCTTCTATTAAGAGATCTTAAAAGGGCTTTCTTGGCTAAAGCAGAGGCTATATCGAAAGTACCCCCAATACCAAGACCTAATACTATAGGAGGGCAAGGATTAGGACCGTATTTTGCTATGGTTTCTATTACGTATTCTATAGCTCTTCTAAGCCCTTCTGCTGGTGTTAGCACAAGCGCTCTACATGGTGCTTCACTTCCACCACCTTTTAGGAATATAGTGATCTCTAGTCCTTTCTCATTATGTGTTGTCTCCCATTCAATCCAAGGTATAAAATCACCTGTATTATCTCCACTATTCTCCCCTGTTAAGGGGTTTACAGCATTAGGTCTCAATGGAACCTCCTTCGTAGCTTTCACTACAGCTTCTTTTATTGCCTTAGAAATTAGGGTTAATGGTATAGGATTGTCTTTCCCTACTCTAATATTAAATGATATTATTCCAGTATCTTGACATAGAGGGATATTCTCTTCTCTAGCTACTTTAACATTCTCTAGAATTGACTTTAACATTTCCTTAGCTAATGGATTTCTTTCTTTCCTCATAGCATTTTCTAATGAACTTTCAACATCCTTTGGTAAGCTCGTTGCAGCGAGTCTTAGGGTCTCTACTAGATGTCCAACTAATTTCTCATATGGGATCATGCAATATACCCCTGAATGAAGATCTTATTCAAGGATGGATTACTTTAATTAGAAGATATTTTAGAAAAGGAAATAAAAGAAGCTATTTAATGATTTAAATAGTAGGATGATGAGTGCACGTCAAGGGGATCTATGACCTAATTGGTCTTTTCTGACTTACGAAGTTCTCTGTAATATTTTCTTCGTAATCTTAAATGTTCTTTTAGCTAATTCATCTAACTTGGAAAAATTGAAGTCTACAATAGCACTACTAACTATGTTATTTAACGGTTCGTACCATTTCTTTGGAATTCCATCAATACCATTTAATACTCCCATTATGGAACCTACTGTAGCACCATTACAATCTGTATCCCACCCGCCCATAACAGCCATTGTAATAGCTTTTTCATAATTACCCTCACTCCAGAGTATTGCTGCTACAACTATGGTAGCGTTATTTATCGTATGCACAGGATGATAACTACTAAAGTCAATTGTGATCTTATCAAGAACTTCTTCCCAACTTAATCCCTGTTTCCACCACTGCAATACTCTCTTTACCGCTTCAGTTAATCTACACGTAGAAGGTATCTCAGAGAGACCTATTTCAACTACTTTCTCGATATCATTAATAGCAAAGCTTGCGGCTATAATTGCACTAATAAACATCTCACCATATATGCCATTTTTAGTGTGGGAAAGAGAGGCATCTTTAAACGCTAATTCGGCTGCAAGTTCTGGTAGTCCTGGGCATAAATAGCCCCACATATCAGCCCTTATTTGTGCTCCTATCCATTCTCTATATGGATTTAAAAACGTGGCAGTTCTAGGAGGCTTAAAGCCTAGTATCAAATTCCTATATGCAGCTCTCTCAGCGGTATATACTAATAGGTATGGTAATTTTTGAAGCCATGTTCTCCCTACATCCTCTGTAGTGAAATTAATCCCGTATTTTTCAACAATGCTAAGGTTTAGTATCGTATAGTCAATGTCATCATCTCTTTCAACTTTTTGGATATTCCCTAGTGCTAAGGGGTTATCGCGTCCTATAATTTCAGGTAAGAAGTAATTTCTTAAGGGGTAAGCATTTGCCCTTAATAGCATTTCTTTTATCTCCTTTCTAGTGCGTCCTTCTACTGGCTTACCTAGCATACAACCGGCACATCTTCCAATCCATCCACCTAAGATTCTCCTATACAGCTCTTCATCAGAGAGCTTAAAGGAGATTTCCCTAGGACCAGAGGGTCTCAATGATTTTATTTCACTTAATGATGAGGGTTCTATATAAGGGAAGTTAGGTCTCATTTTTAGTTTCTCTAATTCCTGATAGAACTTAAGAAGATCATTTCTGTTATTTATATCCCTTAGCTTGTCTTTATATCCTGAAATATCATACCCTTCCTCGAATCTTTCCGTGAGTTCTAGTTCTAGAAGATGCTTTAATTCATTAACGTTATACATAGAGACATCTCCCAGAGGTGGACTTTAATCTTGACGAATACATTTTCTACTAAGATATTGAATATCAGAAATAATGTATTTCTTCACTTACGCAAATAAATATATGTTGCACCTCTTGCCTCTACCACTTCTATCTTGTCTAAGTGCCATAATTCGTAAAGTAGATCTCTTAATCTATAGTCAGATACTTTAAGAGATCTCATTAACTCTTCAAGTTTCACAACATTATGTCGAGAAAGGATTGATACTATATCATTAACTATCTGCTTTCTCTTTAAGTATTCTTCTAGTGACCGCCATGCAATGAGGCTCATGGAGATTGTTATTGCTAACATTAAAGTGAAGGCAGTAATATCGGGGAGAGTAAAAGGTGTCAAAAGTGATGATGATATAGAAGCTATTAAGAGGTTTATACTGACGATCTTTAATCTAAGGGTCTCCATGTCTCGCCTATAGCTAGCTACGTGTATGGCCCAGACCCATATTAGCCATAAAATGGCCTTTATTATACCATAGGATGCTAGGATAAATACAATTATAAAATGTAGAGACTTAAAGAAAAGACTAGGTACTAGAAGAGGTAAGGCTAGATATATAGGAAGAAAGGCTCCAAAGACAGAAATCATCGATGCTATTTCCCATAACCCTATATCGTCCAAATACACCATTAGTAGTCCATCAACTATCATCAGTACTAAGCATAAGAGTATATATGAGACTTCAGAGAAAAAGAGCATAGTGTATCCATTCTAATTAGAATAATAGCTAATAGATAAATACTTTGTGCTATATTTCTTATATTTAGAAGAAGGTTTTAATCTTCTTTAAAAAGCGATTCCATAAGCTCTGTAACTGATACAGAAGTGTAAGCGCCTTCCCTGATATGCCAGCTCTTAGAACACCATCTTCTCACTTTTACATTATAATTCCTTTTAATGGGAACTTCTCCTATCTTCCACCTTTTGCTTCTTGTAGTAATATTCACCTCAACTAGGTACTCACTCCAGATATCTCCCTCATTGTCTACTTTAAAGCTTCCTAATGGTGTAGCTTTAACTATCATTCCCCTATACTCGTACTTACTATCACGTCTTTTAAGAGGATATTTTCCATAGCGTCTTGCTTCGGATATCATCGCCAAAAAGTTCTCGACTTTCACACCTGAGTGTATAGAGTTGCTTGAGGCTATAACTAAGCCACCACCATCTGCTGCTACATCGATTATATTTCTGGTCTCTATTCGTACGTCCTGCTCTGATCCATACACTAATGTATATGCGCAATCTACATTACCGAGAAAAGCTACTTTGTCGCCGTATTTCTTCTTTAGATAACCGATATTCATACCAGCTCTAGGCTCTACAGCTAAATATCCATCTATACCAGATTCTATTAGAAATTCACGTTCGATAGGCTTTAAGTTTCCGTCAGTATGCTTAATAAACAGTACACCTAGTCTATGACAAAGGTTTGTAATTCGTCTTAAAGCAGGTAGTATGAATTCACGAAAATACTTAGGTGGAATGAGTGGCCCATTTATACCTGCATAATCCGCTCCACAGCTTATAGCGTCTACACCAAAGTCAACAGCTACCTTGATCCTTTCTTCAGCTCTTCTTACTGATTGATTTATAAGCCTTCTAATAAGGTCTGGCTTAACAAATAATGCACGAGCAAAAAGAGGATACCATTCATGACCTATAGGGAATGTACCACTACCTACGTCACCCATTATAAATCGCTTGTTGCCAACTTCTTTAACTACATATTCAATTAGTTCGAATTGAGAGTAGTCACTTATACTAGGACTGCTCTCTTCCAACGATTTAACATAGGCTTCTAAAGCTTTTAGACCGCCTCGTTTTAACCAAGAATCAATTGTAGATGCAAAATCGCTCTTAAAATCAAGAAGTTCTATATGCCAAACTTTGAATCCATTGATTTCTCCCCATTCCCATAAGTATTTATTACTAGATAGCTTCTTTAGGTATTTATCATAGTCAATATTTTTAGACCATACAAGTCTTGCTGGAATTATGTCTAAATTAAGTTTCTCATAGAGCTCTACCCAGTCCTTTTTCTTCCTATTAACAAGTTTGTCTCTTTTTCCTTTAAGAAGCAACTCATAATATAATGAGTGAGCTCTAGCTCCTATTCCTGTAAAAGCAGTTCTACCCAATATTTTTGAAGCTACAGGGGAATTCACATCATAGTCAAAGACAGGAACCCTGTCAGGCTCCTCTAAGCACAAAGCTCTTAATACTCTCTCCTTTGAGTCCATAGAAGTTAGTTTTCTTAAAAATAGTTTATTAGGTTTTAAGGGATGAGTTTATACTTGTGCAGCTTGAATATACTCTCTTCGCTTTTCTATAGGTAGGGCTCTCCATAGAAGAGCTTGTCTCCTTAAGCTATCAATGAAGTAGAAGTTTCCAATTATCCAACTACTTCTCGAGCCAGAGATTCTTCTCAGAAAAGCCATAAGGCTATAAGTATTGTTAGTCTTGACACCAGCTATTTTTACCTCTTGGACTATACCCATTTCAAACGGAGCTAATGCTACTCTAAGACTAAAGCTGAGGTCTGTTGGCGAGAGTGGACTTATGTCATCTACTCTATATGTCATCTTAACCTTACCTTCACCGCAATAGTACTCGTGTAAGAAACATAATAAACCTAACATCTCACTAGTAGATGGTATCACAAGAGGTATTGGGATCTCCCATATATCACCTCGTGGCCTGGTAGCAAAAGTCCATTTTCGTCTTAGTGAAGGAGTAACTGATTTAGCAGCTGCTATACTAGGATAGAGAGCAGAGAGTAGTGTAGCAAAAATGACTATTAAGACTGTAGTACCTACAGCAAATGAGGAATAGTTAAGCACAAATTCTCTTGGTAGGATCCCTAATGAATAGAATATTAAGCTAATACCAAAACCGCATAGATAGCCGATTACTGTACCTATGACTGCATAAGTGATGGCTTCGGTTAGGAAGAGCATAGCGGCACCTCTAGGTGAAAGCCCTAATACAGCATAAATGTCTATTTCACGCATCCTTTCTTTTACGGCACCTAGAATTGTTGCTACTATGTTCAGACCACCTATTATTAGAATTACTACTACGGATTGCCATCCTAGAAAGGCTCTTGTCTTGATACTAGAGAACATATAAACATTACCCTCTACTGGTGCGTATACTCTTAGGAAAGTTGTCTTAACGATCTCTTCTAATGCCTCTTCAAATTTGTCTCCATAATTATATACAACTACTTGGGCTACATATCCTCCTAGGTTCCTTGCTAATTTTTCAGGAACTATTAAGGTAGTTAGCCAAGGAAGCGGTAAAGGAGTGAGCTCAGCAGCTCTTGGTACCTGTATTATGTTAATCTCCTGGACTGTAAGGGGATCTATAGGTGTCATACGCCTACCATCGAGATCTATTAAATTTCTTATTATCTCTAAGCTATATATGCCAACGACCCTTAGATTAATACCACTAATTACTAAGGAGTCTCCTACGTCTACTTTAAGTGCCTTAGCGATATAATCGGGTATTATACAAGCGAATACGTCGGATTCTGTAAAGGCACGACCTTTTATTAGTGCATTACGGAATATACTTCTTGAATCAATAGGTGTTAGACCTAATAAGGCACGAATCTCCGTAGAGTTACCGGATTTAGGAGAATATATTCGTACTACAGTACCTGAAGGGAATTCTGCTGTAGGATAATACCAAACTCTAAGCGCTACAGAAGCGTTCCCCTCTAGAAAGATACCCATTAAGTAGTCGATAGCATGGTAATCGAGTATTCCTTGACCTTTAGGAGGAGGCACAGGTTCACCTCCCATAATTAGAAGGTATCCCCGAGGAGCTACATTTGGTTGGAATTTAGCATATAAAGCCATATATTCAGGCATTGAAGTTAAAGAGGTCAAAGAAATGGTTACCGCGACTATGGTAAGTAATACTAGTAGTGTACGTAGGTAACGACGCTTCATGTTTTCTAAAGCCATAGAGAATGAAACTATGAACGCTCCAAATCTACCTGTTTCAGCTCTATGCATACCTAGACGTTTCAAAGCTTCTTCCTTTACTATAACAGAAGTCTCCTCTAAGAATAGGTATACCGTAGCTATGAATAATAATGATAAAATTATAGCCATCATACCTATTGCAGAATTGGACATTAATGTAAGAGATGGGTGGATAAAGTAGAAGATTATAAGGAGTATTACAATTATAACAGAGGCCATGGTGATTCTCCTAAGTAAATTCCTTGTAGTAAAGATTAATCGTTCAAAGAGAAAGCCAAAGAGAAGAGATAAGGTAAAGAAAAGAACTGCTGTCATAGAAACATCGTTAATAGAGCTCATTACTTCTTGATAACTTCTCAATGCCCAAGCCCAGGCTCTTAAAGCTAAATAGTAAGCCTGGTCGTACTCTAGGTTTTGTACATGATGTTCTATACTGGGAAGGAGTTTTTTACATTTCTTTAAACTCTCTTCGATAATGATGTCTCTGACAAAATGAGATTTTAATGCTTCATATCGGTGATTACTTACATAGTATAAATCGCTTGCAAATCTATATGCTGTAAAATATATATTTATAGGATGCTTCACTACGAAACCATACCCTTCAGGATATTCATCACTAGCATTAACTAAGATACCTGCTATCTTACCGACAGTCCCTCCTGCGTAGAATACTATGGATATTCTAGATTCCGGAGGGACGAATACCATAGCCACAGGTTCATAACCGTTAATGTATGAGCCGTAGAAGAACATCTGACTACGAGTATTAAAGTCATAAGGCATGATATTACGTATTTCTGATTGAAAACTGGATGCTACGAATCGAGGATCGCGTATAATGGTTCTTCTAAGTGTATATATATCGAAAATATCATATAGTGTAACACTTATGAATCTAGCTACTACCGTTGTAATATTTGCTGGATGAGAGAATGTGTAGAATTGAGGGGGCATGGAACCCCATCCATTAGGACCTTGATCAGGCGCATAAAGAATTTCTCCATTGGACTTATTAACTACCCAAGCTTCTACATACCATGAGCTTCCTGAAAGAACAGGCCTAAGACCATGTATTATAAAATTACCATTCTCATCGCTGAATTCGTATATGTAAGCAAAAGGATACATGGGCCTTTGAAAACTTACTCTAATAAGTGCATTTGAGACAGGAGTATACCATCCTGTAGTAAGATTGTAGACGACAACTTTACCATATACTGTAACAAATCCTAATGCTACAGGAGTTACTTGAAATCTTATAGGCGTTACAGGAGATGTACCCCAATTTTCTTCCATTGCAAAACCATTAATTATCGCAGAAACTATCATTAACTGCTTCTCAACGTTATCTAGACTTATAAATCTAGTATCATTAATAGGAGTCCACCAATACATACGATAACTGTGCGTTGTCCTCAGAGTGATAGCTAGGACACCTGTAATAGCAGCAGGTTCTGAATCTATAATGTAAGGTATTGGAGAACCATCCCACCAGTAATCTTCACGGATAGCATTTATAAGTAAATTTGTTGTAGTAGTCCCAAGCCTTTCAGCAATGGGTACTAAGTATTTGCCATAGATCATCTTAACTATCCAAGCATAATTAGAGGCTATATATGAGCTTGAGTACGAGTAGAATGAACCTGCATAAAGTAACGATAGTGATGAACTATCACTAGATAAGTCTAAATTTATGTGCAAATTAATTCTTATCTCACGACTAAGCACCTCACGTGAGAAGAAGAATTCCTCAACAAATTCTCTAGCCCCTGCTAAGCCTTGATAGTGCCCAGAAAATGCAACAAACCATAGTGTTCTTAGAGGTTTATGTCTAGAGAAATATTTGGCTAAGTGTAATAATGTGCTGATACTTATAGCTTCATCAACTCCATAAGATATACTAGGTACTACAGACCATGAATCATAGTGAGCTGAAATTATTATTATATCATTAGGATTTTTCGTACCATTAATAATTCCTATTATATTTAATGCCTTAACACGCTCATAGACAATACGAGAGAGTATGCTTACCCTTATTTCTTTATTACTTGAACATAATTGCTTAAGATAAGCGCCTATAGCGCTCTTTACATATAGGCGAGGAATGTAGATAGGAGTATCCAGAAATTTTGATAAGGCTTCGTATCTTGTAGTCGTTAGGGGTTCTATGAAAATTATAGCTTTAGCCCCTAAACTAGCTACACGTAGCCAATTGTAACCACTATTAAAATCCATTAACACTATAGCGTCCTTTATTCTTTTTCCTTTTAACTTGTCAAGATTTCCATCACCTACGTAGATTAAGGTACCACTTAAGCCCTCATAAGGTGTAGGACACGCTTCAATTGAGTTAGGCCATAGAGCAAAAGCTTCAAACACCTCATTAGTCGAGAGTATTCTTATTGAAGAGCCTTCATCAATAGGTACTACAACATCATATTCGTGAATCTTTACAGAGATACCTAGCTCCTTAAAATAATTAACTATATAACTCGCTACCTTATGAAATCCTGGATAACCTGTTACACGAGAACCATAATTTGCAATATGTTTTGCTAGCTTAATTATCTCATGAGAATCTAATTCTATCTGGTTGTTAACATTGGCATGAAGTGCTTTTAGGGGAGAGTCTACTATTAAAGCCAGGGAAAATAGTATAAACATTAAGATAGCACAAACTTTTAAGATAATTACACCCCCATACTAATCCTAAAGGTTAAAGAAACTAATAAAAATTTAATGGAAATTACTTTCTTTTATGGTATATACTTAGCATAGAATGTTGGTAAAGCTTCTGTACTCATTCTATAGAGTGCACCTAGGATGAATGGAGATCCATAACCTAAGAGGAACCCAGTAACAGCGGGTATTACTCGTTTTTCGAAGAGTTCAGGCCCGCCTATTCTAAGGACTAGTATCTTTATTATTAAACCGGCTAAGCAAGTTGACCACATGTACATAGATCTAAGCGCCCACATCAACCCTATAGGATGTATGAAGAACCATGGAAATATAGTCCTTAGATAGGCAATTATTAATGTAAAGACTATACCGGCTACTGTAAGGCTTGAATAGAGATCTAGGCCGAATCTCATACCCCATGATAGAACTCCCCAATCACCTATATCTCCTATAGTACCTGCGGTGCCATAATCGTAGCCTTGTCCTACAAGACCACCTGTATGATGCCACCACCAAAGGTTAAAGAAGGATCCGAAGAAGGCACCTAGTAGTGAGAATATTACTAATGCTATTAATACATCACGGGCTTTAGTTTTACTTCTTTCAGCTACATAGTATAGCTGGAAACTTGAGAACATAGAATATGGACTGAATCGATAATTCCAACTGCCTGTATATCCCATTAAGAAGAGTGTCATAAACCCTGTTGTACTTTCTACTGGAATCGAGGGAGACCAAGCCCCTGTACCTACACCACAAGCCCAAATAAGTGGCCAATAGGATGCAGCAAACGCATGGTGTGGATTATGATAACACGTTGAATATGCTCTTGTAACTGCGTAATTCCAAATGATCCATAGAGCGAGTGTGAATAATGTGGGTAAGAAAGCTGCTCCAGAGGCTACCCATGTTATGATCCATATTAATGTTACTATTATTATTCCCATCCACAATCTACGCATTGATACACCACTATCCACTACATCCTTACCTTTAATTAATGATGAGAAGCTCTCTTTAAGCCAAGGCCATGCCATCCATATAGTCCATATACCTACTCCTAATGTAACACCAGTTATACCAAAGTATCTCCATGGGAATGGAGGCCTTACACCATAGTAGAAAGTGCCCTCAGTTTCAGGAACGTATGGTAAGAAACCTGTTATTACACCTATAGTTTGATAAAGTACGCCCATTACGAACCATACGATTACTACTGTAAGTAAGACATCAGTTGGCATTAATAATGCTAGTGGTACTCCTTTGACATGAAATACCATATCAAACCAAGCAGCAGGGAGTACGCTTCTTGTATATGGAGAAAGCTCTATAGGTATCTCGCCCCAAAATGCAGCTAATGGTATTACGGGATATATCTCAGTAATAAATGCAACTATAGAACCTATAGTACCAATGAAAAAGAATATCCAGAAAGTTCTAGACCATGGATCACGTAAATTAAATAAACGTGACTTCTTTGTTTCAGGATCTATTTGAGCTATAACTACATTAGCTTCAGCAAATGGTCTAGCTAAGGGACAGGGTAATTTCTCAATTTCAATCAGAGGTCTTCTTAATAAGTAACCCCAAAGATAACCTGTTATCATAGTTAGAGAATAAATGAAGCTTAGATACAGAAGCGAGGGTATCCAAGGCCCCCAATTCATGGATTCTCCAGGCATGAGACCTCTATATGCCATAGCTATTATTGAAGGATCAGTAGGTGCTAACCAAGAGGGCATAACCTTTCTTAATAAGGATGCATAAGGTTCCTCGCTTAGCCCTCTTATAAGGAGACCAGCCCACCCTCCCATGTGGAAGGGTATGCTCTCGTTGGGAATACCTACATAAAGTAAATCAATACCTGTTAAGAGAAAGATAGGTACTATGAAGACTGTCATTTCCTGAGGAGTTAGTTTCCAATTAGACTTTATTCTACCAACAAGTTCGTTTATTAATAAATAATATACTACTGGAATTATAAAGCCGCTAAATGTCCCAGGGCGTGCTGTACAGTTGCACATAAGGACTACAGTGATGTATGCTGGAAAGAATATTATTAAGCCTAATAATAAAGATCTAAGTGTTAGTCCACTTTTATACTCTTCTACTTCTTTTTTCTCTTCGACAGACATATTCAAAACCTCATAATTTTTATAAATTATATTCTAACTAATAGTTATCTTGGAAAAAATTTAAACATTTCTAAAAGAATATAGAAAAATTTAAATTTCTTTTTTAACTTTTTGTTAAACTACCACGGCCATAACCATGCTGCCTTTCCAATTAAAGAGAACGCAATGCCTAATCCTACCATCACACCTTCTCCACAAGCGAATCCAGCTACAATTATTCCTCGTACTCTATTCCAGCGTTCAGCTCCGAAGAGCTTGGGCATTACGTATCTGTTTAATGAAGAGCCTAGGAATAGAGGTAGTACTGAGGGAGGGATTGTGAAAAATCCTGTTACTAATCCGGCTGCTGAAAAAGGTAAACCTACAATCTTCGTCAAAACATCTCCTAAGAAAAGGATTGCTATACCTGTACCAATAGAACCTAAAAGTAATGAAGTTTGAGCTACTACTTGTCCTGTTATCCATACGCATTGACTCACTATAGTGATTGGCCACTGCATTAAAGCAAAGGGATATGCTGATGAAGGTATAGGTGCCATAGACCAGAATACGTTAGTATAAATGAAAGTTAATGTGTCTCCTATAGCCCACGCTATTAACATTGCTTTTATTATATCCATCGGTTTAGTCCCTGTAAGATATCCTACCTTTAGATTCTGTACATTACCTGCTACACCACTTAAATCAACACTGGGCATTAATAGCCATGCATCCACACCTTTATAACCGCTCATGTATATTACTACATTCCAGAGATAAGGTATTGAGATACTACTTCCAGTCTCTCCTATAGCTCTTGTAGAAATGAGAGCTGTAGCGAAACTAAGGGTAGGTACTAAGATTAGACAAACCCATAGTGGAAAACCTGGAACGAGTATGTGATATAGAATAGCTGAAGCCAAAGTACTACCTATGAATAGAAGTAGAAGTATTGCTAATGAGGGATATTCAGCGCCTAAAGCTGTTTTAGTAGTTCTATGCCTTAAAAGAGAGCTAAAGGCACGCGTTATATTTCTCCATCCACGCATTATTGTATATAAGGCTAAGGCAAAGCCTAGACCTATCTGTGGAACTATCCATACTCTAAGAATAGACCGCTGCCATGAAGCTGCTAAGCTCATCCCTGGAAAATACTCTTCGTACCATGTTGGGAAATAGTCTTTGAACACTGTTAAGGTTAGTGAATTACCTATAACCCAGCAAGCCATGGAACCAATCAACATATACGCAGCAGTAGTAAAGGGTATCATGAAGCCATAAAGAACTGTTACTATATCTGTTGCAAATCCTATGAGGGCTCCTGGTAAAAATCTATAAGTCCATGGCGTGAAATCTATCCAAGGTAGAGGAACTATTTGAAATCCTAAAAACATTTGTGAAAGGTAGAGAAAAGCAGCCCATACCATACCGGGATATAAGCTTAGAGTGAAAATGCGGAATTCCTCTGGCTTCCTTTCAGTTAATGTTGTAACTAAAGAAGCAGCAACAGGAGCAATAGGGAAGGGCAACTTTTCAATCTCTATATACATATAAGATAACATGAGTGTTAAAGAAATCGAGGCTATAAGGGGGAATATCGTTACCATAAATTCTGATGTCAATAACGGCACTATCCATTCAGGAGTACATATAAGATTCCTTATATAGTAAGCTCTTGAACCTAAAGGTGGTACCCACCATGAAGGAACTAACCTAGGAAGAGGTATACCGTTTATCCTAAAAGACCAAGTAATTGGTGATTGCATAAAGTATATTCTATAAACCATACCAAGCCAACCTACAGAGGCGGCTGAAGGTATCGCTAAGAAGAGTAACGTTAACTCTTGTTTTGTAAACCTATAACCCATTAAACCAAAGAATTCAGAGAAGAGAATTATTGTTATATAAGTAGCTGAGGCGGCAATACCTGCACCGCTCACAAGTTGTAAATATGTAGCGACTGGGACGAAAACCAAGGCAGCGACTAGTAAGACTAGCACTATTCTCCAAGTAAGACCAGGTTTAAACTCTTGGGACACTATCGATCCCCGTGATGAGTAGTTCGAGTTAATCTAAGAAGTTAGAGGGTATAAAAACCTTCTTTAATATAAGAAAGAAGTGTAAAATAGAATAGTCTATAGGATATTATCTTAGATTAAGGATTGAAGTGTACTAATTTAGTTATTCTTAATTAACTCTGACGCCTATCTATTTTCTTAATTATCGTTGATAAGGCATAGAATGTAAGTGAACTCATAGCCAATATCATGCCTACAAGAACTGCTCCTAACGCTATAATAGCCAAGGGTACACTGAAGTAGCGTGTTGCATTAAAAAGTAATATCAGATAGGCTACAAGAGACATTCCTATTGCAATGAACGCTAGACTTGGTAATCCTAGACACGTAATAGGCCTTTCTAATGAAATTAATTTTACTAGGCTCATTATTAATTCAATACCATGAGCTATAGGGTTTTTCTTAGAAGGCTTTTCTACATCGTATGTTATCTCTACTGGGACTTCAACTACTCTAAGTTTTGCACTATTTGCTAGCTCTAGTACTTCAAGGCTAATGCCCATGCCATATTCGGTTAGGTAAGGAGCTATAAGCTTGAGAGCTTTAATACTATAAGCCCTATATCCTGACTGTGAATCCGTTATATTGAACTTCATTGATGAATTACTAATTCGTGTGATTAACTTTATGCCTAATCTACGATAGAAGGGTATCCTATTTGAACATTCTTTAATGAAACGAGACCCCACTACTATATCTGCTTCGCCTTTCAATATAGGTTGAATTAATCTTGGTATCTCTTCTGGATTATGTTGTCCATCAGCATCAAGGGTTATGATTACGTCAGCTTTAAGCTCTAATGCCTTTCTAAATAGTGATATTAATGCAGCACCATAACCCATGTTTCTAGGATGCTTTATCACTATTGCGCCAAGCGCTCTTGCAATCTCGCTAGTCATATCAGTAGAGCCATCATCACAGACTATTATCTCATCGGCGTACTTTTTAGCTAAGAGAATCACCTTTGCTATGCTTCTCTCTTCGTTATACGCTGGTATACAGGCTACTACCTTTGGTCTAACATGACGTGTTTCTTCCCTTAGTTCGAGGACTTCTCTTGAGATCATATGCCTTGTCATGCCTCCATCAGAGCTTAACAACTTAGGAGCCTTCAAGACTTAAAAATAGAAAAAGTGTAGTTTAAACTTTAGCATGTTAAATTAATATTTTAACAATATATACGATTGGAAATAGTTTACACAAATTGTTAAAATATCTTAAAAATTGCTAAGAGGTTCATCATAAAAATGGACTTTCAATTCAGGAAAGCTGACACTTAATACGTTCTATTCTCTCTGCTACTTCTCTATAATTTAATCCTAAAGCTCTTAGTGCAAGTACAACTGAACCTATTATTGGTTGATAACCAATTAGAGGGGGTTTAAATATAGCATTTCTAAGCCTTGATTTAAGCCAATCGTAAAATGTCTCTTTAACAATTGATGAGTTAAACACACTACCTACACCTCCTACAACTATTCGCTTATTAACCATTCCCAACTTTTCAGCTACTGCATATGCTGAGAGAGCTAACTCTATGCCAGCTCTTTTCATGATACCATATGCAATCTTATCCCCCTCTATAGCTACCTTATCTACTAACTCTGCGATTTTAGCGATATTACCAGGGTCTCCTTTTAAATCCTTATATACTACATCGATAATGCTGAGAAAGTCCTTAATTTTAAATTCTCTGATTAACGCATCTGTTAACTTAGTCTTACTACCACGACCATCGTAAGCTTTAGCTGCTAACATTAGAGCCTCTCTAGCTATCCAGAATGCACTTCCTTCATCGCCAAAGAGCCATCCCCAACCACTAGATCTAGCACGTTCTCCATATTCGTTCATACCAAAGGCTATACTACCTGTCCCAGCTATTACAGCTATACCAGGTTTACCGTATGTGACAGCATAGTAAGCTACTACAGCATCATGTTCGACAATAATTCTTATGGAGGGGGGAAGAGATAGAGATTTTACAACTTCTTGGGCTCTCTCTCGGTCTCTTTCAGTATCTAGATCAGCTAGTCCAAGTACTATAATATCTACATCCTCTATCTTAATTCCTACCTTTAGGAGACAATCAGTAATAGCTTTCAAAATATTCTTCTTGATAGTGTCTAAGGGTAATATAAGACCGCTAGGTCCTGAAGAGGAGAGAGCTAGTATGTTGCCCCTTTCATTAAATAAGACACAAGAAGTCTTCGTCTTTCCACCATCTAGGGCCATAAGGAACAATATTAAAACCTCCCTACGAATTTACTAAGCCTTCTAGGCTTATCAGGATTTAAACCTTTGAGAGTGCTGACATAATATGCCATAAGCTGTAATGGTATAATGACTACAGGGGGAAGGAGGGCTTCATTCACATCTAAGGGTATCTCTATATCTTTCTCTAGTTCCTCTATGTTTGAGATAACTATGGGAACTAGTTTTTGTGCTTTTAGGTCTCTTATTAGATTAATGAGAGCTGAAGAAGATTTACCCTTATGAGCTATTATAATTAGCCCTACATTTTTATCAACAGCAGCTATTGGACCATGACGGAACTCTAAAGAATGGAGAGCTTTAGTCACAACATATGAAGTTTCCATAAGCTTTAAGGCTCCTTCTAAGGCTATAGGATACGCTGATCCAGTTCCTAGGAATATGAATGTCCTTTTATCTAGTAGCTCACTGGCAATTTCTCTTACCTTATTCTCTAGCTTAAGAATATTAGAAGCTGCAAGAGGAAGATTTTCTGGTATCCAATTGGATTCTAACTCTTTTCCTATGGATCTCTTAACTTCTCCACAGAGTAGTATCGTACTCAAAGCTAAAGATGAGAATGACTTAGTCATGACTATGCTCTGTTCTTCGCCTATACTCAGAAGTAGGCTATGGTGCGCTTCTCTTTCTAGAGGGCTATCTTTAGAACATGTAATTCCAATAGTTAATGCACCTTTCTCTTTAGCTTTCCTTAATGCTGCTAACGTTTCAGATGTTCTACCAGAACGTGATAATGCTATAACGGCAGAGGAGCTATTAATTGCATCAGTATAGTAAAACAATAACTCTGATGAAGGAAGGGCAAGTGCATTGATTTTTGTATCTACTAATACGTAATGGCCTGTCATAGCTGCATAAAATGATGATCCGCATCCACTAAGAAATAGTCTATTAATACCTCTATTAACGATGGTATCCGCTATTTCTCTTATTCTAGGTAACTCTCCTATTACTCTTTTTAATGCATTAGGGGTATCTCTAATTTCGTTAAGAGTGAAGCTTGAAGATATCACAGATCTCTCACCTACATAAAGAAAGATTAGTACCCTTTTTCAATATTAAGTACCTAACTCAAAAGCAGATGACCTTTAGATTGCTTACTAATAGGGAACCTTTATTGATTTTTAATGCATATGCATTAAAAATTGTAATGAAGATATCATGTGTACAGTATAAATGGCTTTAAATTTCATATCTAGAATAAGATCAAGGAAAGAGCATGAAAAGATTAAATGAGATTCATAAATGTTTATCATCTTTAGCTATAGCAGGTTACCTTTTCGTTATGATACTTCATATAGTTCATTTATTGGAACCAGTCTATCTTATAACTATTAATAGGGTTACTATACTTCAAAGAGCTAGTCCATTTATCATATCACCATCACTTGATGTACTACTACTATTGCCGGGAATTACAACGTTTTCTATTATGAGCCTTAGAACGAGACCTGCCTTAAAGGCTCTAATAAAATACACTATTCCATTAATTTGTTTGACGCTTCTAACATGGTGGTTGCCTAAAATTTATGCCCTAGTAACGGGAATTTTGTCGATACTAGTATTTGTATATCAGGCACATAAGTTTGATGTATTAGAGGAGCTTTTATGCTACTTTATGATAATTTACTTAGGACTTGAAGTCTTAGCACTTTCTCATTGGATCTTAATTTCGATAGTCCCGTTAGAGGTTAAGAATCCTTTATCAGGACCAGTACCATTAGAGACAGGAGTCTTCTATACACTACATAAATTATCCATAGCACTAATAATCATACTCATATACATGTGGCTTTTCAGGAAAATTTTAATACCCCTGACAAGGATAAGAGGAATAAAGATAACTAAAAAAGGAATAAGTCTAATAATGAGAACATCTGAAGAGCGGCTTCTTGCTCATAAGGAATACAAAAGAAACAAGATAAGCTTGTTAATAGCAACAATCGTCTCCTCGATTCTATCACTATACCCCTATTCTCCTGCAATAAATCCTAATAACTCTCCTGTAACTGTCGATATAATCTACTATAGTCGTTGGCTAAGTGAAATGAAGGATAATCCCTGGCAGAAAGCGTTCATTTTATCGAGTGGAAGCAGACCTATAGTACTACTCTTACTCTATCTTATTGAGAAGTTGATCGATACGAATTATCTAGTTATAACACATATACTATTATCATTAGCAATAATCACCTACCCCTTAGTTACATACTACCTTGTGAGAAAATGGAGATTTGAGATAACGGCTATGGCAGTAATGATAGCCCCCTTATCTATATACACCTTAGTCGGTATTTATGCAGGATATCACGCAAACCTTTTAGCGTTAAATCTAGCGTATGTTGGACAAAGTCTATTTATTGAAATTCTTGAAGAAAGGAGTGTTAGAAGAGCTACGATAGTAGCAATATTGTTAATAGTTGTAGCACTTTCGCATACTTGGACATGGCAGATGAGTATAGCAGTAATGGCGGTATACCTCGTACTAAGCGTTATAAAGCATAAAGTTAACTTCAAGAGAGGTACATTAGTATTTTTGCAAGTTACAGCACCTTCAGTATTAGTGGATTTAGCAAGATCGATAGCAGTGAAAAGCTTACCAGGAGTTTCAATAGGTTATAGAACTTTAAGTAGTTCTTTAAGTTTTGACAACTTAATGCTTCTCGGTCAGAATCTCTCTTTCGCTCTGAATATTCTAGTTGGTGGGTATACTGCTAATTGGCTTTTATATACACTTGCTGTTATAGGTGCCCTAGCATTAAATTATGAAAATCCATTAGATAGGCTTTTAGATTCTTGGCTCATTACAACTTCCATTCCTTTTTTATTCTCAAATGCTACAATACAAAGTAGATTAATCCTTAACTTACCTCTTCATATTCTTGCAGCTAAAGGGTTATATCAATTAACTTGGAATAAGAGCTATGGAAAAGTCTTAACTACAGTCGTATTTTTCGTATTGACTACACACACTTTAAGGTCATTAGCCAATATGATACCATAGGAAATGTAAAGGAGTTTTATAAGCTCTAAGGAAGAAAAGATAAACTCTTATTTAAGGATGGACAATAGAAGTAATCATGAGCGGAATCATGCCCAGAAAAGAATTCGTTCGTAGAGGTAGTAGAATCTTTATAAAAGTTATATTGTATTCTATTGCTTGTATAATCACGGTTGTTGTGAATGACATCATCTTAACGAATTTAGCTTCATTTACATCTCCAGAAATTATGAATTATAAGGTCTACATAGACGGGTTAATAGTTCTAGGAATGGGTTATCTCGTAGTAAATTCATTTGCAGATGCTACATATTGGCTCTTAAGGACTAAGGCCGAGTATGGTACGGCTTCACTAATAAGAACCATAGTTAGGATCTTAGGGATAGGTATTTTACTAGCAGTATTAACCTCAGTTTTCAATGTAAATCCTTCAGCAGCACTTACTCTAGGTTCATTTATAGGTATGGTAATAGGTTTTGCCACACAGACAATTTTAGGACAAGCTCTTGCTGGAATTTTCATAGCTTTAACAAGACCATTTAAGCCTGGAGATTTTGTAAATGTAGCTGGTCAGAAAGGAATAGTCAAGGACATACACGTAATGTACACTATACTAGTTAGTGAGGATAGATCCATAGAAGTGCTAATACCAAATACTACTATTATGAAATCAGTAATAACTAAGACTTATCTAAAGAATTAATAAGAAGCTAACTCTCTTCAGCAAAGTTGAGTTCCTTAATGAAATAATCCTTTAGAACCCAGCCGTACTCTTCCTCGAGTATCAATATTGCGGCTTGAGGGGGAATAATGCCTTTTTCGGTTATTATAGCGTCTATGTATTCGGGTGGTGTAACATCGAACGCAGGATTACGTACGATAACCTCTGGATTTTCATAAAGGTACTCGGGGGGTACTACCTCAGTAGGATCACGCTCTTCAATCATTACTAATTCACCTAGTACAGTAGCAGGACTAAATTTGTAAGTTTCAGCAGCCACGAATACTCTTACTCTAGCTTCATGAGCAGCTAAAGCAATAAGAGAAGTACCTACCTTATTAACTACTGCACCATTAGCAGTAACTGTATCAGCGCCTACTATTACCTTATCTATATCTTTCATGAAGTACCTAACAGCAGAATCGGGTATTAATGTAATGGGTATTCCCTCTTTTGCAAGTATCTTTGCTGTAATATGACCTTGAAATTTAGGACGAGTCTCAGTAGCAAAAACTTCTATATGCTTACCTTGATGATGAGCAGTGATAATAACACTTAATGCTGCAGTACTATTGCAGTGTGTTAAGATAACTTCGCCATCAGAAATTCTTTTAGAACCTATTTCTCCGATTTTCTTGATTGCTTCAAATGAACGTTTAATGAAGTCATTAGCAGACTCTCTCACTATAAATTTAGCTTTATTTAAGGTTGATGAAGGTTCCATACTGGCTTTCTTTAATCGAGATAATACGTAGTTAACAGCATTAGGTAAAGATACAGCTGTAGGACGAGCATTTTTAAGTCTTTCAGCAATTAACTCCATATAGGTGAGGTATTCTTTAAGTGAAGTGCCTCGGTACTCTTCACTTGCTATTATTAATGCTTTAGCAGCAGTTCTAGCTATTTTTCCTGCTCCTCGTACCCTCATGGTTCTTATATCCTCGATTATCTTTAAAACTTCATGAGGAATTTTCAAGTAGAATTCACCTCTTCTTTAACATACCTCTTTAAACTCTTAGCTAACTTCTCAAGATCTATATGTTCAGGTGGCCAACCATAAAGACTTCGCATTATAAGGGGTACTGCTTGAGGAGCTATAAGCCCTCTCTCAGTTATTAGAGCGTCAATGTATTCAGGTGGTATAACTTCAAATAGAGGACATCTAACGTTAACATTAAGTTCTCTTAGTCTTTCCTTAGACATAATTAGCGCTGGAGAAGCTTCCTCTAACGTCACTAATTCACCAAGCATAGTCCTTGGATTAGACTTAAAGATACTTGTAGCTATAAATACTCTTACTCTAGCTTCATGAGCAGCTAAAGCAATAAGAGAAGTACCCACTTTACTGACTACTGCACCATTAGCAGCTATTGCTTCAGCTCCCAGTAAGACCTTATCTACCTCCTTCATAAAATATCTAACAGCGGAGTCTACAAACAGTACTACTTTAAAGCCCATTTTACTTAAATCCTTAGCTAACTGAAGGCCTTCAGATCCTGGCCTTGACTCTGTTACATATATAGTTAAGTGCTTCCCTTCTTCTGCGGCTTGCTTTAGAATGCTAAAGACCGTGGAGCTATAAGTTCCAGTTAATATAATATCGTCATCTTCAAGTCTCTTAACACCAATTGTTGCAATAGATTTTAATGCGTTCTTGTACGTGCTAACTAGTTGATATATTTCCTTCGTGAGGGACTCCTTAACAAAGTGAACATCAGGCATCTCTTTAATTAGCCTGAGAGCTGAAAGTAATAAAGAGCGAAGAGCATTAAAAAGAAGCCCAGAAGCAGGTCTTGCTGAGAAGAGCATTAACGCCGTATCGGATAATCTGTTTATTAGTGAGTTAATATCGGTGGCTTTCGAAATAACATCCGAAAGAAAAACAAGAGCTTCAGATATCGCTATGGTAGAGCCTTGAGATAGATCCATTTTTAGCTTAGAGATAGAAAAATTTCTAAGGCTCATTAAAACTATAGCCCCTAACCTTAATAGGTTAAGTATCTTCCTTAATAAACTTTACTTTAGCTAGTGATTAAGCCGAGTACCCTCTCTAGCCTAGAAATTATAACCTCAATATCCACATCTCGTAAATTAGGAGTGTATATCATAAGTCCACCCCTATTATCTAGTTTACAAGTTACTCTTCTGCCTATTTCTGGAAGTAAAGGTGTAACGAATGTAAGTGCTGATATCTCATGAGCAGAAGACTTAACTTTAAAGTACGCTTCTGTTACATCAAGTCCTTCTTTCTTTATAGAAACTTCGTCTAGTATTGTTCCATTTACTTGCGCCCTTCGAAATGTAGCCCTAATAATATTCCCTGTGACCTCATGTTCCTTAGAGGTAACCCATCGCTCAATAGAACTTAAATGACTACGTTCTAAATGTAAGGGGTTCACTAAAACTATATCACCATATAGCCTTAATGAAATGAGTTGAGCCAGAGCATAGGCAATACGCCTTTTAGGAACATCAAAAAGCACCATAAGTCCAGATAATGTCCTAACCCATATATTATGTTCCATTAAGACTTCATATTCACCTATTCTACGTTCTCCACCAGATATGTAAGAATACCTTCCTCGAAAGAGATAGCTGAATATTAATCTTGCATCTTTAGACGTAGCTCTAACCTTCGAAAAGCGTCCATTTAAGCCTACAATAATTTTAGACAGGCTATCTAGCCTTCTTAAGCCCACTTTATCATCTTTCTCCTCGAAATAAGCTCTAAGCTCCTTAAGAGAAGCTCCTTCAAGCTTGTCTAAAATTTCCTCAGGCTCAGGGATTCTTCCCCTAGGTAGGAGGAATAATATCAACGACCTAGGCATTATAATGTCCCGATTGAGTTCTAAAACACTCGACTTATATTAAGCTAATTTTTCAAAACATAGTAAGAAGGATTAATATCCAACGTGTAGTGTAAACGAGTCCTCATCCTTAGAGCTCCCTAGACAATTAGGGCAAATAGGCCTCTTCCAGAGGATCCTTCGTTTATATATTACACAATGGCTACAGAGCGGTTTACCACATAAAGAGCAGTATACCACATGAGAGGGACAGAGGGCAGCCTTGCATATAGAGCAGAAAGCAGTATGATCAGGGCAGAGATAGGTATTACATACAGAACATTTATGAGTATGATTAGGGCACAGAGGCCTGCCACATACAGAACAGAAATTAACATGCCTTATGCATACAGTAGTGTGACAAAAAGAACATCTTAAAGCATGGGCATCACATAATACAGAACCACAGTAGTTACATAGCGGTATCTTGTCTTTTGAATTAAGTTCATTTAAATATTTGATGACTAAAGAGCCACATATGGAGCACCTACCAAAGTTAAGAGAAAGAGAATAAGGATTGAGCGATAGATTTAGAAAAGCGTTAGCATACTTCACCTTAATTTCATACTTGAGGATACCTGCATATCCCTTTTCTACTATCTTAATTCTTGGATGTATCTTAATTTCATGAATAGCCTCTTTAAGGTATGAGTAGTATTTCCTCCTTACTTCTTCAAGTGTTTGTTTGAAAGTAGAATCCATGAGTAGTAACTCCTTATTGATATTCTCTAATTCCTCTTTAAGCTTGTTAATTTTCTTTTTAAGAGATCTTAGTTCGCGTCTGAGTTCCTTAAGCTCTTTAGAGATTTCCTCAGTTTCTTTCTTCCTATAACGTAACTCATTCCTTATACGTTCAAGACGACGTATTCTAGAACTTAAAGAATTGTAATAACTCTGCCTAAGTTTTAGCTCCGCTTCAAGTAATGGTTTGGAGCTTACTAACTCTTTTTTATGTAATTCAAATTTTACTTTAAGCTCATTTTCAACTTTAACTAATTCACTCTTGATCTTTCTCTCGATCTCTTTGGTGAGCTTCTCAAGCTCATTTTCATTAAATACTATACGATCAAGAGGAGCTATATAGAAGACTTTAAGCTTGAGTTTATTATGTATAATCCTTACTACCTCGTGATCTTGAAGTAACCTTCCTACCTTGGAGAAAGACATATTATTACCATTAACGAATCCGCGCACTAGAACTTCTGAGGGTTCTCTTCCTCTTAAACTCTCTATAAGCATAGGCTCTTTTCTATTCATTACTACAATTAGGTTTTCCTTATAATTGATAGTTTTCCCCTCTTTTACTTTGAAATCAGTAGAGAGGCGGACTAAGTAGTATGGGTGTCTAATGACAGTCTCTGATATGTTAATAACGTGAAAGCCTAAATCTTCTAGTAATCTGGTTACTTCCTCAGCTGTTATTCGTGGCTTAATTAGGATCAGGTCTTTTAGAGGAGGGGGTTCATTTTTATAGACCTTTTTTTCTTTCTTCATGAGTTTTCTTATTTCATCTGGTTGGAGAGGCCCTCTATGGTATGTCATAAGCCAACGAGAACGTACTATCGTAGTTTTGCCTGTTTCATAGTTGTGATATAGGAATGTACGGGGTTTTAGACGAGGAATTGTCTCTACTAGGTTTTCATCTATGTTAAGACCTCTTTTTACTTTGTCTATATCTTGTTTAGTTGCTAAGCGTCCTATGAATCTATGCGCAGCATTTGATAGTATTTTATAATCTATATCAGCAGGGTTTTGAGTAGCTAGTAAGCAACCTAAACCAAAAGCTCTCCCTTGTTTAATTAAAAGTAATAAACCTGTCTTAGAAGGTGGCTTACCTACAGGGGGTATAAATCCGACAAGCTCATCAAAGTAGAGTACGAGCCTAAGCTTAGAAGTGCCGCCCTTACGTAGTAACCATCTATAAAACTCCTGCAAAAAAGCTCCTATGAAGAACTGTTTCTCTTCTAAAGTACTCATAAATCTAAGGTCTATTACCGATATTGTTCCTCGTTGATTAAAGTATTTGTCAAAATCGATAGTTTCACCTTCTAACCAGCTTTTGTACATAGGATGAGAGAGCAGAATGTTAAGATTACGAGCTAGCTTAAGCCTACTTCTTTGTGGAATAAATTCTTCTACGCTTAAGGAACCAATCCTATCAAAAGGTGGATTTATTACTTCCTGGATTAGGGTTTCTAATGATAATTCCTCTTTCTGGAGCCAATGAAATTCTATTATCTGAGAGAGTAGAGCATGTTCTTGCGTATTTTTATCGCTATATCCAGCTAGTTTAAGTAAGAGTGAAACAGTATTGTCGATAGCATCATACAGTATGCTTTTATCTTCAGCAATTATCTGCTCGATATTAGGTAATGGATTTAATGAAGGCTTTATAGAAAGAGGAACTCCTACAGTACTCCTAGGAGTATATATAGTGACATGGACATTTTCTACATAACTCCTAATTCTATTAAGTGTAATCCCCCATTTAGCTAGCTCATTTAAATAAAGTTTTCTGAGCTTTTCAGCATATAGCTCTGGATCCATTCCACTTTCCTTAGCTTCGATATCAGACCAAGGACGGAAATTTAGATTAGGAGAGGCAATTGCTAAAGCGCCTATGTCTCCCTTAGGATCTATAGCAATTATAGGGTAGCCCCTTAACGCTAATTCCTCTATTATCGCTTTACATAGTGTAGTCTTTCCTGATCCTGTTGCACCTAATACTATAGTATGCTTTAATAGTGAGTCTATATTAATATTAAAAGGTTCTCCATTCTCCTGCCTACCGATAACTATGGTAGTATTATTCATAAGGTTGGTACCCCTTTAATGCTAAGGATTTATAACTAAGTACTCACCTCTACGTTTACCATATGCATAGCCTAATGCCGTCCCAATTACCATACTTAAGATAGCTATTGCCAAGGATACTAGGGGCCAAGTCCTCTTTAAACTCTCATACTTATTCTTTACTTCTAATAGTTCATTATATTTTGTAGTTAGTGTTGCGTTCCAAGCCTTTAGTTCATTAAATTGATCTTCAAGTACTGTATAATTACTTGCTAATTGTATATACATATCGTTAAGCTTAGTAAAGTTTACCTCGAGGCTCTTATATTCATTATTTAAATTCTCGAAGCTTTCTAACATCTCAGTATAATTAACCATTAGCTCATTAAAGGTCCTATTTAGAATGAAGTATGCTTTGTTAATCTCTAAATATCTATCTTCTAGCTCAAGGAATGATTCTTTAAGCTTCGAATAGCTCTTACTAAGTTCCGAATACTTATCACTTAAAGAATTGTATTTCTTATGTAAAGAGTTATACTTAGAAAGCAGAGATTCGTATTCTCTTTTTAAACTCTTATAAAGCTGGACTTCCTTTTGATAGAGACTCTTGTACTTAACGTCCTTGAAGACTGGGATCTCTACTATCATGGAACTCATAAGGTTAGAAGCTGTAAATGCGCTCATTCCAACTAGCATATTACCATCATAGACTTCAACTCGTAGAGTCGAGGAGTTTGCTAAGTTGACCGTTATAAGGCCATCCTCATTAGTGATACCTTCATAAATTAGTGACTCATCTTCAAATACTTTTACGCTCATTGAAGAAAGAGGCCTCCTTGAATTGGCATCTATTACACGGATGTAAAGGCCTTTGAAAGATCTCCTTAAAGGAACCTCTAAGTACGTAGTGCTAGATAGTTCTATGAGCGAGCTCTTATACTGAGTATATCCAGTTGCCTGTATTACCACGTAATAAGAACCTGATGGTAAATTGAAAATAGCATATCCTTGTGAATCCGTTAACATAGAAGATACATTGTTGCCATAGGCATCAACTATAGTTACGGTAGCATTTACTACAGGATCTTGTGTAAGTATATCTATAGCACGTATCTTGAGTTGTATGGGTTCTAAAGTTACATTAAGATTCCCTGGAAGAGTTAGTAGTCTGTATTGTAAAGTAAGGGGAGAGAAACCCTCGTGGAATAAGGCAATAGTATAGATACCACCGCTTAGAAATGTACTAAAGATACCACTCTCATTAGTATAGCCTTTTTCTATTTCCGTATTACCTACAGTAATAGACACTTCAACAGTTCCTATAGGCTTTAGTTCTGAATCAGATACGCAAATTGTTAATTTCTTAGGCTTAACTATTGAAATTAGTAAAAAGCCTAGTGATGCTTTTACAGAATCGGGAACTTGCTGTCCTAAGCCTATGAAAGCAAAGATCCCTTGACCATATCTTAAGCTAGCTACTGCTCTATATTTCCTATCGCTTATTAGTAAGAACGTATCGTAGAGTGAGGTGAGGCATGGAGCAGAGGTATTGAGGCTATATTGTGCTATGATAGCTCCCCAAACTTCCCAAGGCTTTAGGTTAAGCTCTCTCACGGTCATTATTCCATCATCTGTTAAAATAGCACCTAATGGTCTATCAGAGAGACCATCCCAGCAATAACCACCTACGGTGAAGTTACTTGCTGCTGCTAAGAAAGTCGATAAACCAGCAGTATTAGTAACATACCAGAACTGAGATTTTCCACACGCTACTATAGAGAAAGGATACCCAGCGACATTCACGTATATCCATCCCTTATCTCTTACACATCTAGCAAGGTCAACTATGTATTCATAAACAGAGGTCTTAGTATTCTCTGAAGATGTGAGGTATTCCTCTGGAATCGGGATTACAGAACCATGAAGATTAATTACTACTACATTCCGCATATCAGACATTATTAACTCGTATAGAGCTTTGTTAGAGTCGACTATATAGTAGCTTATATTTAGCATATTAAGTCTCTCTTTAAGGTATTGGAGAGAAACATATGGATTTACACCGTACCATGCAGTATCATTAAGTGCAATTATGTATACTTCAGGAGTAAGCTCTGCGAGTTTAGTAAGGTAAACTAATGAAGCAATGACCACATCTATCTTTATATTATCGGACTCGTACCACATACCCACATGTATATAGAATCCTTTTCCAAGGGGATAAGCAGCAACTGTTTCAAAAGGTCTTAGGTATCCAACTACATCTGTTGCATAAAGTGTAAATAGCGGCGCTAGATTAGTTGAAATGCTATATATTGCTGAAACTCTTGTAGGAAGAGAAATATCTGAAAGTTTAGAGGCATTTATACCATCAACAGTTATGGAAGCATAGTCTAAGCCTCCTGCAGATTTTATAAAGCCATCTACTTTAACAGTATAATTAAGAACCTTGAAAAATTGAATTATTCCTTCTTCATTAAGTTCTATAAATATATGTTCACGTTTATTAGAAGCATACTTAAAAGGTAAACCAGCAATGTTAATAAACGCAAACCCTCTTCTACTAATATTTAATGCTAAATCTTTAATGAACTTAAAAGCTCCTGATGAACCTAAGCTTGTATATGGAGGTGGTAGAGGGATTACAGAACCATGAAGATTAACTATAATATCACCTTGAGAAGCATTCGTTAATACCTCTCTGTAGGAATCCATATCCGTTATTACAGTAACTAGATCATTGTTCTCGAATCTTTGAATAAGCATATCTTTAATGGATGGAGTTATATCTATAAAATCGGCATCATTGGCAAGGTACAGTAAGTATATTTTATGTACATTACTAGCTTTAATTAAATTAAAAGAGAGAGGTGTAAGGAAGGCGAGGAGCATGATCATGATGCATAATATTGTATTCCAGATATTCTTCATGTGAATCCACCTCCATAGTCTCAATGACAAAATCTATGACATGGTTTAAAAGAAGTAAACTATCAGTAAGAATGCATAATACCTAAGTATTATCAAGGTAATATTGGAGGTACTATAGAATTAAGTAAGTTCTTCATTAAAAACCCTGAAGAAAAAACATGAAGACTTTACTGTACTTAACGCTTAAATATGTATGTATACTCACTTAATGAAATAGAGCATAATTAATGGCAGAGAGAATGAAAAAGGTGTTAAGAATAGAAAAAGTTAAGACACAACTTATGGTCATAGAAAGATTAAGAGCTCTGAAGAGGCTGTACTCATATAGAGAGCTTTCTAGAAGACTTAGTATCTCGGAAGCAATCCTCTGTCGATATGTAAGAGGAAATCTTCTTCCTAGTTATACGCTAGCAAAGAAGCTACTTGAGGATATAAAGAAAGTTCAGGATATAGGACTACTAATAAGGAGTAGGGTAAGGGTAGATGAAGAAGGATATATTGATTTAACAGATTTGATATGCGATCCCTATATCCTTAAGATGGTTGCTGATGAAGCTTACATGACTTATAAGGATAGTGGAGTTACAAGAATTCTAACAGCAGCCGTTAACGGAATTCCGTTAGCCACCATGGTAGCGTACACCTTTGGAGTACCCTTAGTTATAGCTAAAAGATCAAAAGATGTAGGAGTTATGGAGTTCCTCGAAGAAGCATTCATTCCTGAGAGTTCACCTATTCAAGAAACATATTATGTACCAAAACGTACTCTCACTAAGGAGGATAGAATACTCATTGTTGACGATTTAGTTAGAAGTGGAAGGACATTAAAAGTCCTAATTAACTTAGCTAGGAAGGGTCATAGTGAAATAGTAGGTATTTTCATTATGATAGCAGTAGGTAAGAAATGGATGAAAAATGTAGAGGAGGAATTATCCAATAAGGTAAAGGTGTTAACCTACATCTAAGCGTTCATAAAGATGAGGAATAACATTATTAACCCCTTATCTCATATCCTCTATTGATAATGCGGAGGATTGGAGGATGACAGTCTATACGGGATAACTAATTAGAAGATTAAACATAGAGGATATAGACAAAGTAATCAAACTCATTAGAGATACCTTCGATCCATATAATCAGATATGTGCTATAGAGGGACTATGGTTTACTAGAACCTTTGTAGTAGAAAGTTCTGGTCAGATACTAGGCTTCGTTGAGACATATCTAACCCATATTATGAGTAATTTATGTGGAGTAGTTTACTATATTGGAGTGCATCGTAAAGTCAGAGGATGTGGTATAGGAAGGAAATTGCTATCATATAGTGAAGAATACTTTGTTAGAAATAAAGCTAAATTTGCACTAGCTTCAACTGTAAAGGAAAACGTGGTATCCAGAAAGTTCTTCAGTAAGATGGGCTACACTGAGTACCTAATTAAAGATTTACCAGAGAAAATAGGTTGGAATCATACAAGGCTTATCTTAAAGAGGCTATTCATTAGTAACGATGACGATGTATTATTAGTAAAACCCCTTAGGGTCTTAATTAAGGATAAGAATGAGCTCATCAAGTTACTAGTAGGTAAAGAAACTCATATTCTTGCATAGTACATGCTTTGCCTAGCGTCTCTAAGATTAGGTGTCTTCATGACTAAGCCCTTTCTAAGAAGTAATGAAAGGGCATAACGTACAGTTCGTGGTGGAAGTAGAGTTCTTTGAACTATATCCTTTTGTGTCATAGGGCCTTCATATTCAAGTACTTTTAGTACTAATTTTGCACTTGGTGGCATTTCTATTAATGCTTTGGCTAATTCTACTTTTTTATAGAGTCTATCGTAGGCATGAGAACTTCTTTTCAGACGTATTAACTTGAGCTTTCTCCCATTCCCACTAAGGATAATCGTCTCCCTAACTTTATATCGCTCAATACCATCAGCAATTGCTTCTATGTCTCGAGAGCACTCTAATTCGTTTATCTCTACTTTAGACTCACTAGGTATTATTAAAGATCTCCTCGTTAGATCTATAGAATTAACTGGAGTTACTACGAGAGCTCTAACTTTTGTAAGCAACATAGGTCCACCTGCTGACATAGAGTAAGCTGTAGATCCTATAGGTGTAGCAATTATGATACCATCTGCCATATCACACCAAATATACTCTCCATCAACCCATAAGTCGTATTTCATTATAGTTGCACTTTTCGAGGGGAAAATGCATATATCGTTAATAGCGAAGGCTTCTATTTCATAGTCAATTAAGCTTGTAAGAGTGTTACACTCTTCGACCGTATAGTCATCTGACAATAGTCTATCCATTGCCCAATCTAAGTCATTAAAGGATATCTCAGTTAAGAACCCTATGTTGTTGGTATAGTTAATCCCTAAAAACGGAACCTCAAAGAGGGATAATTCATGAAATGCTCTTAGAACTGTTTTATCATCACCTATAATCAAAAATAAATCATAATCATCCTTTAAAGTTTCCTTCCCATCAATTTTTCCAGGAAATAATACTTTTACCCTGATTCCTAAGGTAGAGATTTTCTTTATTATTGCGCCCGCTCTGTTCCTTAGTGATGCTTTCATATAAATGAGAGTTCTCATGATCATCACTTATACTTTGCACTTATATCTTAGATAATATTGTAAGAGCTTATCATATTTAAGATATAAAGGTATTTTGGAATCGAGTGTATTTACAACATCAAGGCAAATATTGCATTAACTACCATATGCTTATTCAATGGATGCCTTCATCAGTGGATTTTAACGTTGTGATATTGTAATTTCTGTGCCGGGATAAAACATGAGCGAGTACCTTGAAAAAGTCAGTATAAGTACATTTCATTATACATTACTAATTTCATTAGCACTAGGATGGGCATTTGATGCAATGTGTGCAGGACTTATTTCTACGGTGACAGCACCTTTAGAGAAAGAATGGAATCTTAGCCCGACTATGATGGGACTTTTATTAAGTTGTTGGCTTGTAGGCATGCTTTTAGGCGGAATAAGCATAGGACGCTTAGCCGATTTAATAGGCAGGAAAAAAGCTTCAATAACCGCATTACTTCTCTTCTCCGTGCCTACTGGACTAGTAGCTACCTCCCGAGGTCCTTTTGATGTAGCAATATTAAGATTACTAGCAGGCATAGGTTCTTCAGGATACATGGTAGTAGCAAGTACGTTACTTTCAGAATACATACCTGCTAGGCGTAGGGGAAGCTTTGTAGCCTTTTTAGAGAGTTCATGGGCTTTTGGATGGCTCCTAGCAATGTACTTTGGAAGAATACTAGCGCCAGAGAAAGGATGGAGAGCAGTATTCTTTGCAGGATTTCTGCCTCTAATAGTATTACCCTTAATAATGTTAAAGGTTCCTGAATCACTGAGATATTTAGAGGAAAAAGGAAGATTTACCGAGATGAAAAGAGTATTATCCTTACTAAATCTAAAGCTAGAGACAAGGACACAGAGGGCTATAAGAAAAGAGAAATCTAAAATAAGTGAGCTGTTTTCATCCAAATATAGAAAGCGAACATTTATGCTTTGGATTCATTGGTTCTGTATAGTGTTAGCTTATTGGGGAATATTCCTATGGTTACCTAGAATACTATATGGCTATGGAATTTCCTTTGTTAGATCCTTAGATTATGCGATCATCATAACATTAGCACAAATACCGGGATATTGGAGCGGAGCATTATTGATAGACAAAATTGGTCGAAAGTCTATATTAGCTTCGTACATGACATTAGCAGGAATTGGAAGCTATCTTTTTGCTATCTCTAGATCTGAGATAGAAGTACTTATATGGGCAATAATAGTCTCCTTCTTCAACCTAGGAGCATGGGGAGCTACATATGCATATACTCCTGAGCTATATCCAACTAGAATAAGAGGTACAGGAGCTGGTTCAGCAAATAGTGTAGGAAGAGTAGGTGGTATAGTAGGACCATATCTAGTTGGAGCATTATTAGAACTAACAAGAGGAAATACATATCTGATATTCCTTGTATTTTCAATAGTACACATAATCTCAGCGGTTACAGTAGCATTATTGGGAGAAGAGACAAAGGGCAGGATACTAGAGGAAATTTCAGAGTGATCACGATAGAGAGGCCAGAAAGGCCATGTTACTCCATATATCCGTAAGCAAACCTTTTTATAAAGATCCCAAAATTTAGCGCCTTATGAATACCATTTATATGAACATCATAGGTGCCTTCTTCCGCCCTAGAATCATGGTGTATTTTAAAGTATCATTAAGCATAAAGCTAGGAATTAGCATATGATTTCATCAGCAAAAGGTTTGCTTTTTACTTGTTCTTTCTCAATGCCTAAAGCTTGGATTTCTACCATACTTCTTAGCGGCGACATATATGGCTATTATGTTCTCAACCGGAGCTTCTGGTTGTATAGCATGGCTTGGACCTAGAATAAGTCCTGTATAGCCTATAGTCTCTATTCTCTCCTTAACCTCCCTTATCACATCCTCAACACTTCCAAAGGGAATGGTTTTTTGCACTGATAAGGTACCATCAAAACATAACTCATCACCATACTTTGCATGTATCTTGGCTGGATTCATACACTCAGGTTGGACAGGATTAAGAATATCAACTCCTATTTCGATTAAGTCTTGAATTATAGGCTCGATCCACCCATCACTATGAAAAAGGAAAAAGACACCATGACTATGACATAACGACACCAACTCTGCATATCGCGGTTTCAGGAAACGCCTCCACATGGTAGGTGATATCATCATACCTTTCTGCATTCCTACATCATCACCATCGTAAATTACATCTACACCAGCTTCGCATAAGAGCTTCGCCTGTTGCATACGTATTCGATGTAAATTATCTAGTATAACCTCTACCTCCTTAGGTCTAGTGAACAGCATCTTCATCATCTCGTTGAAGCCAGTAAGCTTCCAGGCGATTTCCCACATGTGAGTGACTCCACCATATAAGCAGAAATCCTCGTATTTCCTCCTGAGCCTTACCACCTTATCAAAGTCCTCTTCTCGTACTTCAGGCCACTCGTACTCATCGAGATCCATATGCTGTAACGGATGATAAATGTAAGTAAACGTATGAGTATGTGGCCTATGGAATACCAAGCGGTATCCAAATATATTCTGTTCAATCTGGAACTCAGATTCTTCTTTAACGATCCATCCTCGTTCTCCATACTTTGCTCCTTTCACTTCATAACCTCCCTTCAGCCCTATTCCAGTTCCCCGAACGTCTATTCCGAGCCATCGATAAACCCTTTCGTTATCCACCACACCCAGATAACGCTTAAGTTTAAGCCAAGGTTCTGGTCTAATTCTTAATATAAGCGGTACTCTGTCTACTTCCTCATGCTTTATGGACCTTAAACATCTTTCACGGGAATTCATGAAATCCCCAGTAAATCATCATACTGCAGTTTTTGTAGGCTACTAATTTATCCCTTTATCTATTTATCATATTTTCCCTCTTACTTCTACAGTCTTAGATGATCACATCTAGCATTATAGGTTTCACTTACTTTTTAATTCATTAAGCTAAAGTTAATAAAGGAGCTAATCAGTGATCCTAAGTTATTGAAACGAGAATCTCCCTAGATGAAGAGATTTAAGTAGCCCATCTCTTAAAGGCATTTGATGCTCTTGCAAGAAGAGTACGAATCGGTAAGCCTTGTGGTATTTTCAGTTCTTCTTCAGTAAGTATATTAGGACACGAATATTCAGCAATCTTTACGTTCTCAACTACTTGTTCCATGGTACTCATGCCACTTAATGCGACTGACACCTCAGGATGATTCCAAACCCATAGTAAAGCCCATTCTACTTGCGATCTTTCAACTTCTGCTTCTTCCCATATAGCTTTAACCTTGGGTGGAGGCGGAAGGGCGAGTAAACCTCCTTTCAGGGGTTCCATGATCACGATAGCGAGACCCTTTGATGCTGCGTATTTAAGCCCCATTACTCCAGGAGTTCTCTTACTACTCTCTATATCCATGAAATTATATTGAATCTGACAGAAGGTCCATCCCTTATAGCCATCGATTACCTCCTTAAAGACTTCGAACTCATCATGAAAGCTGAAACTGATGTATCCTATTCTCCCCTCATCCACTTGCTTCTCAGCCCAGTCAAGTATATTTAGATCTAGAGTCTTATGCTACCTCTCCCTATTAAGAGCATGCATGAGATAGAAATCTATATAATCTACCTGTAATCTTCTTAACTGCTCCTCGAAGATCCTATCAAGGTCTTCCTTAGTTTTGACCAAGCCAACAGGCATCTTAGTTGCAATTCTTACCTTCTCACGATAACCATCCTTTAAAGCTTTTCCTACCAGAATCTCGCTATTTCCACCATGATACGTATAAGCGGTATCTATATAGTTCACACCATGATCTATCGCAAATCTTATCATTCTGATAGCTTCAGGCTCATTGATTTTACTTCTGTCTTCTCCAATCACCGGTAATCGCATAGCACCAAATCCAAATACAGAGACGTACCAATCTAGCTTAACAAACTTCCTATATTCAAGACAAAGACACACCTCCCTTAAGGATTCTTTAATTGAAGGCAAGTTCGTCATATTAAGTATTTCTGATATTAATTAACCTCTATGCTCTAAATGAAGCCTGTAGAATTCTTATATAAGGAAGTGCTTTGAATTTTCTTCGATGGATATCATGATATCTGTTAGTGAAAGGGATATGAGTGGTCTAAATAGAGTCTTATTGACGATATATACTATTAGCTTAACATTACATAAACCATCCAAGAGAAAAACACCGAATATTCAGGGTTTATTCTCCTAAGAATAAGCTTTCCTATATCATCATGTAGTATCCATGAGTACTTGCATTTAACTTAATAAAGCCAGTTATATGTTATTGTCGTAATCAGTAGCTCCTTAAGTATAGTCTTTTAAATCCTTTAATAACCCTCAAAGGGATTAAAGGAGACTAAAGGCTATATTATGGATTTTCATTGATAAGGCTTTTTGTCGGATGGTCAGTAAAGCCATGCATCTTCATTAAGTCATATGAAACCTCCCTCATCATCCCAAGATATATTGAACTTAACTTCTCATTTTTATGCTCTCCTTCTTTTCTTCCACTTAGGGAATACCTTAGCCTGATCTAAGATAGTTATTAAAGCTATTAAAGCTGATGAAGCAGCATAATCCGTCGGAAGAGTGATTCCTGGAGCTAGATCAAGTACTAGATCTGCAAATCTGAATATTCCTGTAGGTATACCTTCTCTAGCTCCTACCAATATTGTGACCTGTCCCTCATTAATCATTTCAACTATCTTTCCAATTGCCTGAGAAATAGGTATCCCTCTCGTAGAGGTTACAATGAGGTTCTCTCCTGCTCTTTCTCTGACTAGTTGATATAAATCCTGTATGTACACAGGAACTTTGCGAACTTCACGTCCATAACTTCTCTTTTGGATTTCGTATCGTGAAGAGATACCTTCGAAAATTCCGCTCAGGAAAGCATAGAATTCTATAGCAGAAATCTTCTCTTTTGGTGCTATTATCAATTCGCTTATTTCGAAGGTCTGAATAGCACGTCCTATACGTGCACCGATAGATTTAGCAGCTTCAAAAGGGCCTAAATAAGGCATTTGAACTATAGAGATAGCTCTCATTATAGGAAGTACATAAGGCTTTCCTGGCCATAATTTCTTCCATTGGACTTCTCTACCAGTTATACTTATGAAAGCAGTATCCTGTAGAATCTCAATCCATACTATCTTGTCTGGGACTTCTAAGTCAACACCAGCTCCTGTAACCTTTTGTATCTGGGCACCTGCCTGAACATTGACATCTATACTTGTAAAAGTGTGTGACCCACGTCGTGTTGTTCTTACAGCAAATGTCTCATTACTAGATACTACACCACATGCCACCTTAGCACATGTAGTAATTATTTCGTTTAATTCAGATCTAGCTATAGCATAGATTGGGAGCGCCTTTTCAGCCTCAGGAACTTCCTTCAGTATTCTGTTGAGCGCCTCTTCCTTTTTAATATTATGACATTGAACGAGAACTATACCAGAAAAACCGTAAGGCTTACTTATAGCTTTAAGTCCGGGTATTTCCATAATACGTTTGGATGCCACTTCTTCTAAGCCCTTAGGAGTTTTTACAAGAATATCTGCTTTAAGCATGTAAAGCACCAGTTCTATTTGACTGTTCTATTGAACTAACTCCTTGAAGAGCTTTTATATTTTATAACAAGCGTAGTAAAGAGCATAGAGATTTATAATACGAAAAGAGGTACCCTAGCTTAGATGGACAATAAGAAAAAGAGAATTAATTATATCAACTCGTATAGCAATACAGTTAATGAATTACGGTGATTGAATGAAGCAACTTTGGGCACCTTGGAGAATAGAGTACATACTTATGGAGAAACCTAAAGAGTGTATCTTCTGTGTAAAGCCTAGGGAGAATAATGATGAGAGAAACCTAATACTATATCGTGGTAGATATTGCTTCATAATACTAAACCTCTTCCCTTATAATAATGGTCATTTAATGATAGCGCCTTACAGGCATGTTTCTAGTATTGAAGATATGAATAATAATGAAATTTTTGAGATGGGACTATTAACTAGGGCTTCGATAAAACTACTCAGAAAGACATTAAATCCAGATGGATTTAATGTAGGATTTAATATAGGAAGAGCAGCAGGTGCTGGTATTGAAGAGCATGTTCACATGCACATAGTACCTAGGTGGCATGGTGATACGAACTTCATGCCTGTATTGGGTAATACGAAAGTAATACCTGAAGCTCTTAAAGAAACTTATTCTAAGTTAAAGGCTAATATTGAAGTAATTAACAGAGAGTTAGGTGTTCAGAAAGAGCAAGAAGATCGCTAAAATTGTGCAGTCTAAGGAGTAAAGAATGAAAGCCTATATGAAACTCCTACATTTATAAAAGTCGTTAGGTCTTTATTGTAACAACTCAAGGAATTATGTTTATTTAAAAAAATTGTGTATTGAATATTAGTGCTATGAAGAGAGGGCATACTGGCTGATCTGATGATGCAACCTTCTCTCAGCTGAGCTCCCTTATGATTCTTTTAAGGAATTCTATATCCTCCTTAAATAATTTTCTACAAAGTTCTTTCTCCTTTCTAGGACTTACAGATTCATCCTCTAAAGTTAAATCACCCTTATAGCCAGCCTTAGATAGTATTCTAAGAACTTGTTTAAAATCTATATCACCCTTACCTATGGGGGTCATTCTTACTTCTCTAGGTCTACGTAGGCTATGCTTTTTATCTGTAGTAGCGTCTTTAATGTGCGTATGTTTAACACGAGGAGCTACCATTTCATAAATTCTATAAAGCTCCTCTAGAGGATAACCATACCAATAGTAATTTCCAGTATCCAATGTTACCCCGAAGCGTTCATCTGTGATTTCACTTAGTAATTTACTTACATATTCCTTATTATTACCTATTAAGCCATGATTTTCAATAGCTAAGTGAATATACGAGTTTTCCTTTAGGACTTCCAGTATACCCTTGGAGGAGAGTTCAATGTAGTCCCTAAGGGTATAGCCAGGAATCTCTCTCATAGGAGGGTTTATTCTTAATACTAGGACATCCAACTTTTCAGCTATTTTAGCTGCATTGAGAATATATTTTATCTCCTTAGCAAGAGGAAATCTTGAGAAGTCATTTTCAAGTAAGATAGCACAAATTGAGAGGTTGTTATCCTCAAGGAAATTCTTTAACTCTTTTATATAGTCATCAGAAGAAAGATCAAATCCTAAAAGGGTTCTTAGATCTCTACTTAAGAAGAGCTCAAAGCTACTTACGCTTAAATCTTTTAAACCTCTTAATAGTCCATCATAAGCTACTACTATAGGATGATCTCTTACTGCGACGAACATATTTCATCAGCTCCCTATTCTTATTCTATTTCAATAGAAACTTTCTTTGGGACTTCTGCTTTAGGTAGTTCGATTACTAGAAGTCCATCTTCGTACTTAGCTTTAGCTTCTTTAGGATTCACTCTTTCTGGTAAGTGTATTATTCTGCTGAATGCAGTATAGTCACGCTCTTTAACTATAAAACGTCCTTCCTTTATGCTAATCTCTTTAACTTTTCCCTTTACTTCAACAGTATTATTAGTGACATTTAATTCTATCTTGTCTTTGGGAACACCGGGAATTTCCATTACAACTACGTATTTATCCTCTGTCTCATAGACATCAGCTAAAGGCTCTCTAACACCTCTTACTATACTTACCCTTGGTGGGAGACGGAATATGGTACGGGAACCAAGGGTTTCAAATAATCTCTCTAAATCACTCATTAATCGTGAAATATCTCGTTGTAGTCTTCTAAATTCTTCAGAAAAGTCGAACATGTTTCACACCATGTAGTACTTAAGAGTCTAGATAATTAAGCATTATTTCTTCTCTGAATCTTTACTGCAGTCTTTACTTCATAGTAAAGCTCCTTGATTATTTTCTGATAATCTGCTTTACCTAACTCCACTATGTCCATAAGCTTTTCTAATTTGCGTGTACGCTCCTCAGAAACTAGATCTTTATAATTACTTGAAAGGTACTTGTAGACCTGAATTCCAAGCTTCGTAGGGATAAGCCTACGTCTTTTCTGTGACTCGATTACATATCGTCGTTCGAGTAGTGTTTGTACAATCTTAGCATAAGTAGATGGTCTACCAATACCTCTTTGTTTCATAAGCTGTACTATATCACCTTGACTAAATAGTATAATGCTAGGTCGTTTAGCATGTGAGGCTTCAATTATACGATAACTATCTCCCGTCTTCATCTTAGGTATAAAGATACTTTCTTCTATAGGATATACCTTAGTAAATCCGTCATAGGTTATATCAACAATACCTTCGATCTCTTTCCTAATTCCAGCAATATCCAAAATAGCTTTAAGTTTAATGACTTTTGCTGGTTTCATCTGACTGGCCAGAAAGCGCCTAAAAATCATATCATAAACTCTATAATGAAGCCACGTAAGTGGCCTTGGGGTTCTTATTATTCCATCACGTACTAGCTGGCTTAGCTTATCAGTATCTAATGGTCTGGTAGGTCTGATACACTCATGTGCTCCTCCAACTCCCCAGTCTCTACTTTGATAGTATTCAGGAGCTATGTTTTCGCTTATGTATTCTTTTGCTATAGCTTTCCCTACAGAGGATACACGAGTACTATCAGTTCTATGATATGTTATTAAACCGAACTCAAACAGATCTTGAGCTATGCTCATTGTCTTCATAACGTCAATGCCGAGTCTAAAGCTTGCTTCTCTTAGTAGTGCATCTGTCGTAAATGGAGGGGGAGGGTTTATTCTATCTTCATAGGTTTCAGTATTCACTACTGTGCATTCTTTTTCTTTTAGCTCATCTAGAAATGCTCTAACATTACCCTCTATTGGCGGATTTTCAAGTACTAATCTTAAACCATTCTCTAATGTTAGATATATGAAATCTTTTACACTTTTCTTATGCTCTTCATAACGTTTAATGATCCACCCAAGTACGGGTGTTTGAACTCTTCCTGCTGAAAGACGTCTATTCTCAAAAGCTTCCCATAGTTCTTCACTTAAAGCAAAGCCTATCCATCTATCTTCAAGTCTTCTAACTATTTGAGCTTCTACTAATTTTTCATTTATATCCCTAGGATGTTCAAGGGCTTCAAGTATTGCTCGCTTAGTTATCTCATGAAACTCTATACGCTTTATATAGTTTGTATAAGGTCTTATTACAGTAGCTATATCCCAGCCGATCTTCTCTCCCTCAGTATCGGGATCTGTACCTATAAGAACTATGTCTACCTCTCTTGCTAGATCCTTTAGTATATCGACTACTTCAACCTTATCATAGAATTCTTCTGATTTACACAGGGGGCATTTATCAAGGCCTACAAATTGTTCTCCACATTTTAGACAGCGCCTTATGGTTGAATAAACAGGTATGAAACGGTCTTCAATAATTCTAGTACCATAGAAATCTTCAGATGTAAGAACTAGATCGAATATATGGCCTCCACTTGCAATTATAGAAAGCATGTAAGCGCCAGTACTCGTCTCATAGACTACATATCTTCCTATTCTTCTTATTGAAGGTCTACCAAAGAAATTAGCTATAGTTCTGGCTTTGCTAGGTGACTCAACGATTAGTAATGCACTTTTAACAGGATCCTTAAATTGAACTCTAAGTTTCCCCTCCATTAGACTTCTGATAGTCTCTCTATCTCTATCTATCTCTTTTATTAAAGAGTCTATATCAATCTCCTCTAAAGGCCTCCATGAGATGTCCTCTATGAACCAACGGGTTTTTCTGACTAACCCTTCAAACACCTTCTCATTATCAATTATTACAATAGATGCTCCTTTAGAAATGCCACCAGCAAACATTCTTGAAGTCCGTCCACTAGCTTGAATATAAGTCATAGTGTCAGGAACGATTACTCTCAAAGTACCATTAACTTCCTCTAATAATATATATGGACTTGCACTTAGTTTTCTTCGTATGTCTTCACGTTCAAGTAATTCTCGTACCTTCTTATAGCCTTCTTCAAATAGTTGTTGTATTTTTCCTAAAGTTCCTTCAAGCTTCTTTCCCTCTTCTATAGCTCGTCTTATCTCAGCTATCCGTGAGGGAGATAATTCCCTTAAGTAGCGCATCATACGTACAAAAAGCCTATCGACATCTTCACGTTCCTTACCCTCTAAGTATTCTCTCAAGTCAAAGAGGAGAGAAGCTATTCTAAATGGATGAGCTTCTTTAGTTTCTAAACTAAATCTGAGCTTAGGTACACCCACAAATACAGCATAACGAATTCTTTGAGGTAGATCAAGTCCTCGTACTAGTAGGCCATAGTAAGTAGCTATGCCTATGAGCACATCTAATTCACCTGCAAGAAAGCGTTCGATTTGATCTCCCTTTTTACTAGCAAGAAGTACTTCTGCATTTATTTCATGTTTCTTAAGAAACTCACATAATTCCTTTGCATATTCACTTCCTTTATCAATAGGAATGAAGACCACTCCACCTGTACCGAATCTCTTTATTATCTTTAGGGTAGCATTCATTAGATCCTCTTTAGGACTATAATATATGTCTTGTATATTCCTTATAAACTCAGAACGTGCACCTGCTTCAAAACCTAGTAGCTCTCTAAAGAGTCGCACCCTTAGGCCTTTAGCCCTTCCAGTAGCACTAGAAACCACTAATACTCCTACTTTATACCTGCTTATACTTTGTCTGATTTCTTCTCCTATTTCCTTAACTTTCCTAACAATTTCATCTAATTGCTCCCTATACGATTCATTCTGCTTGGTTAATGCTATAAAGATAGGGATCCTTCTTCTCAAACGTATCAATTCTAACCCTTTCTCTATTAAATTTTCAGGTATTCCTAAGAGAATAAGGACTCTATCAATATTTCTTGAGGATTTTAACAATGCATCAACATCATCAACAAATATGAAATCAAAGCGTAGATTTTTTAATCGTTCAAAATTTCGTGCTAAAAATTGAGAAGTAGTAATTAATATATCAAAATCACCAGATTCTAATTTTTCAAAAAAGATAGATTTACCTTCCTCCCTAAGGATCTTAGGGTGATATGCTAATACTCCTATGTTAATTTCTGCACGTTTGATGAATTCTTTTACTCTCTCAAAGACCTGTTTTACAAGCACAGTAGTGGGTAAAAGGATATAGCACTTTTTGTTCTTTGAAGCTAAGTATATTGACATTATCGAGCCGAACATTGTCTTACCAACTCCTGTAGGAGCTATAATAGCGAAACTCTTACCTTTAAGAACTCTCTTTGCCCAAGTCCTCTGAGCGCTCCATAAACGGCTACCTGTTATCTTATTAAACAATTGTTCTAATTCTTTAAGCTCTTCATCAAGCTTAATTACCTCTTCATAATTCTTAGCGTTATTTAGCTCTTTAAGTACTTCAAGTATTTTTGATTTAAAAATAAGAGGAGGAGAGCTTGCATATTCTTTAATAAGTCTCTGTGCTATATCTTCAGGTAGACAATTATGACAAGGAAGTGCTAGAAGGAGCCTATCATCAGTAATCTCGCCCCCGCAATTCGGGCATGCATTGAGGAATATCGCATGTACCATTTAGCTTACCTCAGTTTAATCTATTTCTGATTAGAAGAAGGGATTTATTAATCTGACTCTGAGAAGAAAGTTAAAGATAAAAAGGTATGCTGATGAATATATCAGTCTAAATAACCTGCAAAACGTGCCCATCGGTAAAGTGCAGCTAAAGCGGATACAGCACGTTCAGGAGTGGGATATGTTGGTATACCTGCTTGCTCAAGTTTCTTCATAGCCTTATCGCTCGCCTCGCCGCCTACAAAGTTGATAACAACAGGTTTTTTCTCTTTAACCGAGTTGTAAGCGTCTATAAGTTCATTAGCTAGTAGTATAGGATCTGTGATTATCGTTTCACAATATAAGAGAACTATGCTATGAATTCTAGGGTCCCTAAGAGCTTCTTCAAATGCTCCTCTATAATCTTTCTCACTTGCTTGGCCAGTTAAGTCAATAGGATTCTTAGGGCTACCGAAAGGAGGCATATACTTCCTGAATGCATCCATTAGATCATCTGACATATCCATAAGTTTTACTCCGTATTCTTCACATGCATCTGTAGCGAGAACTCCTACCCCTCCTCCATTAGTTATTATAATAGTACTTTCACCCTTAGGTGGAGGTAGCTTTGACAAAGATCTAGCCCAATCGAACGCTTCCTCGAAGTTTATAGCTCTAAGCACTCCTGATTGTCTAAATGCTACTGAATATATAACATCAGAGCCTGCTAATGAGCCTGTATGTGAAGCTACAGCTTTAGCACCTTTTTCACTTCTACCAGCTTTTATAACAACGATAGGCTTCTTTTTAGAAACCTTCCTTGCTATCTCCATGAAGCGCCTTCCATGTTTGACACCTTCCATGTATATTAATATGACTTTAGTATTGGGATCTTCTGCAAAGAACTCTAACAGATCAGCATCGTCTACATCTGCCTTATTCCCAACACTAACTACAGCTGAGAGGCCTATTTCTTCAAGAATAGTCCAACCCATTAGTGCTATACCTAACGCTCCACTTTGTGAAATAAATGCAATGTTCCCAGGAAGTACATCCCTTGGACCGAATGATGCATTAAGCCTGGTAGGCGTATACACTAAACCGAAGATATTTGGACCTAGGAGGCGCATATTATTCTTCTTAGCAATATCTACAATCTCTCTTTCAAGATCAATATTACCTATTTCTCCGAAACCTGCACTTATTACTGCAACAGCTTTGACTCCTTTAGCTCCACATTCTCTAAGTACCTGTGGTACTATTTTAGCAGGTACTGATATTATCGCTAAATCTACTTCATCAGGTATATCTAGAACAGACCTATAACACTTAAGACCAAGAATCTCTGTGGCACGAGGATTTACAGGATAAATCTTTCCAGGATATTTGTATTCTATTAGGTTACGTACTATCTCGTATCCTATTTTCTTAGGAGTCCTAGAAGCTCCTATAACTGCTACAGACCTAGGCTTGAACATATACTCCAATTGTTGAACTACTTTTGAGGAAGGCAATGCATATCACCAGAACGTAAAAATGAGAGCACCTAACTTAAATTTTATCACTCTGCCTGTTAAGGAATGCCTTCTTTATAGTGTTGTAAAACATTAATAGAAGATTTAACCTATAATACAATTAACTAGAAAAATACTCACCGATGATGAGCCTTCGGCGGCTTGAAATAAAGTATGATGAACTCACCCTTAACCGAGGTCACATTAAAATTTTCCTAAATTTCTCAGCTATAGCTTCATATTTCTTGATTTCTTCAGGATCAAGACTAGGCTTAATGGCCTTCATAGCCTGCTCAAAGTGCCTCATATGAACTTTAGTAGGCTTACCAGCTTCCCTTAATGCTGCTAAAGCCGCCTCTCTACAGAGCGCTGCTAAATCGGCGCCACTGTAGCCTTCAGTCATTTTCACTATTCCATCAAGGTCTACGTCTTTTGCTAGTGGCATTTTTCTTGTATGGACTTTTAGTATTTCTAGTCTTGCTCTAGCATCTGGTGGTGGTACGTAGATAAGCCTATCAAACCTACCAGGTCTAAGTAATGCAGGA
>Ga0180301_10000174_pt1 | contig 48010 bp, 58 predicted proteins | sample GuaBasSediGuay16_FD_121797 | JGI IMG/M metagenome (GOLD analysis project Ga0180301, IMG submission 121797) | Subseafloor sediment microbial communities from Guaymas Basin, Gulf of California, Mexico - Guay16, Core 4569-2, 12-15 cm | ecosystem: Environmental > Aquatic > Marine > Hydrothermal... | reverse complement strand
TTCAACAACTAGCTCCAAAACACATCCCTTTCCCCCCTTAATCCTGAAAACAATGTAGAGAATCGGCTTATCCAGCGATATGTAATCTATTCTCTCGATCTTAACCCCGTTTATAGAATAGAGATGCCCCTTCCAGCCCAGTCCACTAACGTATTTTACTGCATTTTTATCAGGTGGAATACATCCACCATCAGTGTATAAACCAATGTTTAATCTTCTGATACACCGTAAAAAATCGTACCAGAAGCCTATTCTATCCCTTCCCTCTCCCTCACCTTTTATCTGTTCTACTCGCCCATCTTGAAACGACACAAAAAAGGCCACATGACCTTTGACCGCCGAGAGCCCATTAAAGTCCTTTTCCTTCACCCATAACGATGGATGTTCAGTATTATAGGATTCATTGGATTTCTCGAGAATATCCCAAGCTTCCTTCAGAAGCAAATCTCTTACCCAATCAAACTTTTGTCCGGAAAACTATAAAATATTTTAGCCAAAGTGCTTCACAGTAGGCTCCACGTAACTGGAATATTAAATATCTACGCCCCTGAAGGTTGTCGGTAGAGTTGCTCCAGGAAGGTTTTTAACCCAGTTGTCTATATAATTGCCAGGAGTATTAGAGGGATTTAACCCAAATGGAAGTCAAGACAACTTGTATTAAATCTGAATTATCATAGAAGCCAGGGATGCTAGGGGCGGTTCGCCATGTTTGTTATATGGTTAATAACCTCTAGATGCAACCTCAACTGTTCACACTGTTACGTGAAGGGAAGGGATCTAGGGCAAGAACTTCCTCCAAATGAAGCTCTTACATTAGCAGAAAAAATAGTGGAGCTGGGCGCCGACTCGGTTAACATTACTGGTGGCGAGCCTCTACTCCGAAGAGATCTTTTTAAGATTATAGATTACTTTAGAGAACATGGTCTCAGAGTGTCGGTGTTCAGCAACCTTACACTTCTCACTGAAAAAATAGCCAGAAATCTTGCTAGACGGGAAATCACCATCTATACAAGTATAGATGGAGCGCGACCGGAGACACATGAGCTGATAAGGGGAAGAGGCACGTGGCATCCTACAATGAAAGGTATAAGGATGCTGATAGATCTAGGGGTTACTGTACGCTCATGCTTCACCATAACTAAATACAATTACAGAGAGGCTGGAGATTATCTTGTATTCTCGAGGGATCTAGGAGTTGATTACATGTCCCTGATACCAGTTATACCTTCAACTAAGAGAGCTAAAAACGCTATGCCATCTAACAAACAAGTGTATGAAGCAATAAAACTCGCTGAAAATACAGCAAAAAACGAAGATATATATGCTTCAATATGGTGTGCACCGTTCGCCGGACTATATGTTTCTGATAAACACCTTTACGTAGGGAAGTGTCCAGCATACACCACCCTAGATGTCGGGCCGGATGGACGGGTGCTTTTGTGCGATACATTGGATTTAACCATAGGGAACATTCTTACCGATAAACCTGATAAAATCATAGAAGACTATAAACATCATCCACTAGAAGCTAGATCACCTATACCCATAGCCTGTAATAACTGTGCCATCAAGATGGATTGCCAAGGAGGATGTATTGCTAGAAGGTTGCTTTTAAAGAACTTAGATTACCGCGACCCGCTCTGCAGTTCATTTCAATATAATGATTTCCTTAAAAATGCTGGCTAAATATAGTGTCTAGACCTCGTTTTCTATCACACTTTTGCTTTGATAGATGATATATCATAAGTGGATTCAAGGACGCCGAATTCTAGATTTTAGTATGACATCTGTCCTTTAGCTTTTCCTCAATCCATTGATAATATTCCTGGAGAGTTCTCCTGCTTATGGGTATTACTATGCTTAGGTGTTTCACTCTAGCTAGTTTTCTGTCAATAGTGTATATTATTGACGCTCCTAAGCTGTCTGCAAGGCTTATGAGATAGCCGTCCCATCCCTCAACTTTAAACCGTACGGCATTCTTAAGGGCAGTTATTGCATGGTCAACTGATACATCGGATATGAGAGATGGATGCCGTAACTCAAGCGTCTTCAACAGTTCCGTTTTTGCCTGTTCCTTTTCCACTTTTAGATACCTAGTCAATATGTGGTATGCACCTATGAAACCGGTCACGGGTATTTTTGCATTTATTTCACCTAGAAAGATTTTTTCGAGAAAATCTATGGCTTCATTTTTCGCAGGGTTTTCGCAGTGACTAAGTACTATTAGACCTACATCAACCACGCCTAGAGCCCAAGCTTTGCTAGCGCCCAATACTCTAGTGCCCATTTATCCTCCCTCTCCTCCTTCTCGACGAAGCATTTTGGAGCCTTTGCTCTAAGTTCTTTAAATCTCCTCCTTACTGCATCTTCATTTACTTGGATTTTCTTCCTGACCACTACTCGACCCTCCTCGATGACCCATTCTACGTGGTCTCCTTCCCTTATACCCAAGATTTTTCTTATAGGGCTTGGTATCACCGTCCTACCCATTTTATCTACTTTAGTTGTGATCAAAATATTCACCATGGAATATTCCATGGTATAACATATTAATCTTACTGAATAGGTTAAGACTGGAGAAGAAGTAGCACTTCCAATATTCTTCTAGTAGCCGGTACTCAATACATGCTACTTTAAGGTAGTAAGTTGAGGTAGATAAATTAAAATAATTATCGTATCAGCTTTTTGAACTTTGGGAAAGTATCATATCAAGTATTAGAGTGGACCAGCCGAAATCTATTGTTCCTAAAGGTTCACCGGTGGCGCTGTTATAGTTCTCGTTGCACGTTGGCCCCTCAGCCATTATGTCGAGGACCTTTTCCAAGAGCATATCGGCGACCTCGTTATAGCCGTATTCTTTAAGCCCGTTAAAGACAAACCATATGGGGTTTATCCAGCTTCTTCCTCTCCAATAGCCTTTTGGATCATATTTGGGATTATCTGCGCTTACGGTTGGCAAAGGAAAGGTTGTCCAAAATTCCTTGCTGTTTAGCAGGTGTTCCACCATCTTTTTGGCTTGCGCTGGGGTTGCTATTCCAGCAAACATAGGGTAGAAGCTTGCAGGGGTTTTAACAGGGATCCTTTTATGGTCTTCCTCGTATATGTCTAGGAAAAGTCCTAGATCCTCATCCCACATGTATCGCTGTATACCTTCCCTTGTCTTCTCTGCTAGTTTCTCATAGTATGAGGCATCTTCCTCATTTCCAAGTATTCTAGATAACTTTGCTATGGTTTTTCTCTGAATATATATGAAAACATTGAGATCTATGGCCTCCACGGGAGCCATCGTGATCCTCCCGTACATAGCCTTGTATTTCTCCGGATCTTTTCGATATTTTTCTATAGCTTCATCCCATCTAACAGCATCATCCCACCCAGACTCCAGATAATCGACGTATGATATTAGCTCGTCTCTATCGTAGTCTCTTTTATTTCTAAACCATTCATCGTACCTCATCAAGTATGGCAACACTTTTTTAACGTATTCTAGGTCTCTGGAGACTTCATATATACGATCCACCGCTATGGCTAAAACAGGTGGCTGAGTCGTCCATGGAACATAGTCATCTATACCCCACACGGCCTTACACAGCTTACGTGAAAGGAACACCTCGTGAGGTATCCTTCCATCTTCCTGCTGGTTTAGGAAAAGGTTTAAAAGCTCGCTTTTCGCAAGTTCCACGTCATAGTTTGAAAGCACTATTGAATGGAAGCCCGAGTCCCAAAGCCAATGGTGTAGGAAAAGGTACTTTGAAGGCATAGTGAACCTATGTTTTAGTCTATCGTGCCAAGGTATCTCAACGCCGTTCAGGAGGATCACGTACCAGCAATAGTAGTAGAGTTTTTTGTATCTTTCATTCAACTGCACTTTAGGGACTTTAGAGAACAGTCTTTCAACCTCCCTCCTCCTTTTCTCGATTAACGCATCGGGGTCCTCGTAGTATGATTCTGACTCCTCCACCGCAGTCTTCCTTGAGGGTCCACCTGTCACCACGATTTTTATCGTGAAGGGCTGTTTCTGTTTCATGTAAAGACGATAGAATAAGCCGCCCTTCCTCCTTGATACCGCATCTACCCTAAAGTCGCCATAGACGTTCACAAAGTATTTTTTATCATAGCTGAAGAGAAGACTTCTATCCATACTTTCCCATTCCAATTCGACAAGACTACACATCTTTTCAACAAGCCTTTCACTGAAATAGTGGAAGGGTCTCATAAACCCCTCTAAGAAGACTTCTATAGACCCCTCGTAGTCTCTGCCTTGAATTGAAAGCTTATAGAACACAGTGTCTTTGTAGACCGAGGATGTAACCGTAGCCTTAGTGTAGCGACCTTCATACGTCTCGGAGATAACATGGGGGGTCCATTTTCTGGAAACGAAAGTCAGCTGGTCCCTTCCCTTCCCCGTGAGAATTAGGGGTCTTAAAAGTGGGCGGGCATAGAAGTATTCCCCGTAAACGTAAAAGTCGATACCAGCGTCCTTAGACCATATGGATGTTATGTTACCGCAGAGGTGATATTTATCGCTTCTAGTAAGCTCATCTAGTGGACTCATACTGCTCCACCGTTTTTAACGTATTCTAAAAGTCTATTACAGATTTTTAAACTCTAACGAAACCGTTAAATGTTTGCCTTTCCTCCTGTAGTCCAAGTAACTGTATATGTATCGGCCGTTAGCGTGGCTCAACGCCTTAAACGTTGCTCTCCATTAGGTTAGGCTCAGCGATTCCGGGAGTCCATATTTATAAAAGATTTTTCGGTGTTAATCTACATGCAAAAACACGCGGATAAATTCATACTTTTGACGGGGTTTGAGCCCTGGAATGGGGAGAAATATAATCCTACAATGGATGTTGTTGAAGAGCTTGCTGGAAGCGTTTTAAGTGGATGTAAAGTGCTTGGATACGTGCTTCCGGTGTCGTATAGGAGGGTTAAAGATACCCTTCCAGCCCTTATACTAGAGAAGAAGCCTTTAGTAGCACTTCATTTGGGTCTTGCTCCCGGTTCTCCGGTAATCTCGGTGGAGAAGGTGGCTTTAAACATAATGGCTACTGGACCCGACAGCGACGGCTATAAGCCCTCTGGTGAACCCATCTATTCCGATGGCCCAGTAGCCTATTTTTCTACCATACCCGTGGACATGATAGTGGAGTCGCTTAGGAGAAACGGGATCCCTGCAAGAAAATCTTTCTTTGCTGGAACATTCCTCTGCAACTACGCTTTATACATCTCATTGCATACAGTAGAGATGTATGGTCTCGAAACCCTCGTTGGGTTCATGCATATACCTTATACACCTAAGCAAGCAACAGAAAAAGCCAGTCCCACCCCTAGCATGTGCCTTCACCTTATGGTTGAAGCTGTAAAAATAGCTTTAGAAACCGCCTTAAGATACGTTGGGGAGAACAGCAACCAGGTTAAAAAATAAGGTTCACAGGTTAGTCGTCAGGGCAGGTTAATTTCTCCATTAAAACCAATTCACTCCCCCTAACTTCGTGGGGAAACTTTTCTTTAATAAAATCTTCATATATATCCTTCTCTACAAACATGTGCAACCTCTCGAAACCCTTTCTCCTTGCCCTATAGCAAACCAGGCTTAATGCTTCCGGCAGGTTCCCTAAATCATCTATCCAGAAAATAAGTCTAGCGTCCCTTCTTTTACGCCAGAGACTCTCAATAATGTACATGGCTTCATACTTTGGGAGATATCCTTCATCGAAAACTATCCTGGTTTCTTTCAATGCGAAAATCCATCGGCTTTTAAGCCAAATAGTATACGCCGACCCTATTCTAGGGGAGATAAAATACATTTCCCTAAGTGCATTATAGTTGTCTGGAAATGGTTCCCTTTTACCCCTACCCTCCAAATTTTTACAGTGGCCTACCTTTATGATAATGTACGTTATTTCGAAGGCCGTCTTATTTAAGCCGCATTTCCTGTAAAAGGGTATTGCATCCCTTTCAGGCCATACGCTTAAAGTGTTGCAGTGTTTTTTCATCGCAAGTTTACGTGCCTTGTCGATTAAAGCCCTCCCAATCCCCTTTCTCCTATAATTTTTATGGATAAAAAGTATGTCGATAAAAGCTGTTTTACCTAGGACGCTCCTTTCATCCCCTATGTACAGTTCTAGTTCACCTACAATTTTTCCATCCAATTCCGCCACCAGGGGATACTGTCCCGAGGTAAGGACATAGTTCAAGTGCACAGCACATGTCTCAACGCTCATCCATGGTCCTCCATGCTCAAAACGCTCCTCCACGCTGAGCTCCTCGTATCTCGCTTCCACGCGTTCACCGTCCTCCCATTTAAACCATCTATCTATGTCTGAGCAATGAACCTCCGTTATTCCTGCGACATCGTCTAGGGTGGCTGGCCGGATTTTAAGTAACATTTAATCACCCCTTATCTTGGAAAGCAAACGATAGATCGACTATATTGCTTCGAGTTAAAGTTCTATTGAATATTCTATGTAGCAGTGAGGACTTCAACTCGAGGAGTAAGGTGGCTAGGAACGCTAGCCCAGCCAAGAATTCTCCTATTCCAGGGGAAACCGGGATCCATCTACCTATAAACGCTACCAGGGATCCCTCCACAAACAATGTCACCAAGCTTAGCGCCGAGATTAGGATGGGTCTTTTGAGATAGAGGCCTATACCCGCCACTGCCGCAACTGTTAAAACGAAATAGGGGAACAGGTTTAACAGTCCCAGGTATACCCCGTACCTTTCAATGAACTCCGGGAGCGAGATCTCAAACCTATCTTTCAACACCAGGAACGGTGTAAATAAACTGATTATATAAAATAAATAGGCCGTTAGATGTAGCGCGTCTTCAACATTTCGTTTAATCACCTTAGAGAAGCATTGAGTGAAGAGGATTATAATAATTATTAAATGTAGTATTATTGTTGGTCCTCCCCTGTTAAATATTGAGGTGGACTGTAGAAAACCTTCCGAACCAGCCTCCACATACATGTTGAGCGGAAAAAGGATAGGCAACGAAAAATCCAGGAGGAAACCTTTATTTAGATTAAGGTTCATCCAAGGGAAACCTTTTAGAGCTGGCCTAAAGTAGAGGTTAAACCCTACATATTTTGGAGATGTACACTCTATTTTAAAGAACAAGGGATCCCTGTTTACTGTCCAATGTAGTTTACCGACCTCCTCACCGTAAAACACTTGCTTAAGAAAATTTATTGCTTGACCCAGCCAGCCGGGATACTCTCTAAAATGGTTCCAATTAGCAGCGATATGTAGTATTTTTACCTGCGATCCGATATCAGCGTAAGTTGAATGCAGGGACTCGAGTGTAAAGAATTCATCGTTGGATGAGAATAGGATTAGTATAGGGCAGGTTATGTTCCGAGCATAATGTAAAGGATCAATGTATTCAACTACTTTCACTAGCTTCTCCAAAGACTCATCTAAAGGTATCATGGTGTTAGCTAATCCTCCGGCTCTCACAATGTGGATAAAATCGCCTGAAGCAACTATAGGTATAGCCGCTTTAACCCTGCGGTCTGTAGCAGCCACAAGGTAGCTTACAACACCTCCCATGGAAGCCCCTGAAATAGCCAACTTCCCTGGATCCACCAGTCCGCTTTCCCCTAGAACTGTTAAACCTCTCCGTGCAGCAGATACTACAAGATAGAACAAGAGCGATTCAGCTCCCTCGCTCATATTCGCCACACTATAAGGTGAAGGACGGGGACCCTCAGACCTACCGTGCCCCGGAGCGTCTATAGCCAACACTACGAAATTTTCCTTGGCTACCGCTAAAGCATATCCCATCATGCTTTCATGGGTTCCACCATATCCATGAACTAGAACAACCCCCGGAAGTCCTTTAACATCTTTAGGATACACCATGACGGCATAAACCTTAAGCATCCGTCCTGAAAATACGGCTCCATTATAGGTGATTTCACGTATCACAAGTTTTCTTCCATTGTACTCTAAGCTTTTTTCAGATAGAATATTGACGCCTAGGTTGACGTAGGGGTCAAAGTTTCTCCAAAAACTGTGGTCCCAGACTATTTTCACAGATGGATACTGTTTGAAGCCCGGATTAGTTAAATGCCACACAACTAGGGCAAGATAAATGGAGGTTAATGCCGCTAAAATTATTCCCGAGGCTAGTTTGAAATGTTTTTTGCGTCTATAGATGGTGTTTAATATTTAATATATAATGAATTTAAATAATAACTGTTCATTCCATGTATACTTAAAGGGAGGAGAAGTTATGGTCTTGTTACCAAGGGAATTTCTGGAATGGAACTACTTTGCGAGACGTAAGCTTCTAGAAGAAACACTACTAGGGGGAATAAAAGACGTTAACAGGTTTTTCCTAGAGTTTACCCGACATAACCCGGTTCTCTGTACCGCCGCAATTGGAGAAGATGGAGTAATTGAGGTTAATGGAAAAGTAGTTGGTATAGGCTATGTGGTTAAAGAAAAGTATCTTGGGGAAGTTATAAGGGAGTTTGAGGAGCATTTAAGGGCAACCGACGAGAAGTATGTCGAGTGTCGTGGTGATAAAGTAAAGCTAAATGAACTTTATAAGGAGCATTCAAGAAGAGGTTTGAAATTACTGCTAAAGAATATTTATCTCGAGCGAGAGAAAGCAGAAGAGAAAATGGATTTCGAGAAACTTGCCACAATAGAATTAGCCCTTAGGATCCCCCATTCATCAAAACACACATGGAACCTCGTTAAGAAATCCAGTAAAGCCTGTCTTGTATTCTTCCAGCCGCCCTCAGTAAGCTTTGAAATTAAAGGTGAGATAAGTATACATCTAGATGATAAATATCATAAATACGTTAACCTGGTGCACGACGCCTATCATTACACTCCTCCAGAGAAAAGGGGAAACCGGCCAGTATACATATTCCATGTAAGTGAAATATATGATAACAGTCCCACGCCCCGAGGCTTCGGCAGAAAAATAACCTGAAATTTAGTGGAAAATAACCAGTCCCCTAACCACATTGCAACAAGATATTTATATGTGATATCACATAATTCACATATGCCAAATATTACTTTGTCTATACCAGAAGAAGTATATAGGAAGATGAAGAGGTATTCTGAAGTCAAATGGAGTGAAGTAGCTAGAAAGGCTATTATGGAGTATCTTAGGAAACTTGAAGGAACTGTTAGTAGCGAAGAACTTCTAGAGGAACTTGGAGAAGATTTTGCTAGAGAACTTCGAGAGATAAGCCTGGAGAAAGCTGCCAACTACTATGAGAAAGCGAGGGAAGCCGAATGGAAAAGATACTCTACGATACATGCTCGTTAATAGCGAAATACAGGAAGGGTATTAGAGTCCTCGAAGGCTTTACCACAATACTAAATGTAATAGAGTTTCCTAAAGCACTTGAGGTCAAGAAACTTATGATAATATATCCCAGTACTGAAGATTATAGGCTAGCAATATTACTATCAAAGGATTTACTTAAGATGGGGAAACCCGTCCCAGCGGTGGACATAACTATTGCCGCAGTAGCCTTGAATAGAAATCTAGTGTTAGAGACAAGCGATAAACATTTCAAGATAATAAGAGAGATTAATAGAGAACTTAAGTTAAGGCTAGTGGATGAATATAAGTGCTCCTGCACCGATGACTTTAGCTAACTAAAACATTTTAATTCCAGTAACCTCGTTTCTCTCCAGGATACTTCTATTATGAGGATGAATTACCTTCATTATCAGGTTATCCTAGAGCGGTTCTAGCGATTTCCAGCATTTTTCTTACGGCGTCGACGGCGTTAACGCCGAAAACATAGACTACTGGTTCGATGCCGTAACCTCCTTTATCTACAAGAACATCGAAGCCAGGGCCGTGACTTCTTAAAGCTTTAGAATAATCTTTGAGGGAGCGGGCTCCACCATGTTTTTTGAGGAAAACGACGTTTAGATCCAGTTTACGTAAAGCCTTCTCAACCCTTTTGTCGTATTTAATGCAGGTTATAGCTTTAAGCTTTGGGTCAATCTTTAAACCTTCTAGAAGTATACTTGCCAAGTGTCTTGAGCCTCCAAACTCAGGCGGTGTGTAAGCTACCAACATCCCTCTGGCTTCCGTAAGTCTACCAGGAAATGCAGCTATGTCTTTTATCGACTTTGCATTACTAACAGCCATAGCTATGTTCGTTCTTACTTCAGGTATAAATTTAAGCAAAATCCTGCTATTACTGGTGGCTAGACTCAGCGCATCCACTAAATTACGTAAGACAACGACTCGTTCACTGCTTTCTTTAACCTCCTTGGAAAAAAGTTTTTCACAGATATTACATTCACTTAACTCCGGTATACGGAATTTATGAAGTATACATATGCTTCCTGAAATCCTTTGAGATGCACAGTATCTACATATAATGGCTATAAGTTTACTTGGTCTGTAGGACCCTTGCACAAGAGCATCCGCTATTCTCCTGGCCAATCTTTCCAGCTCCTCTTCATTGAACCACTTTAAATCGCCTTTTAAAATACTCTTGTACTTTACTGCGGCTGAGGGTGTTACCTTCAGGAGACGTGCAACCCTACTTATGCTTAAACCTTTTTCCTCCACCAGGATCCTGATTATTCTGGCACGAACTTGGGGTAAAAAATAGCGTGTGACTATTTCGCATGGAGGCCTCATGTCAACCAAGATAAATATCTGTAAGAAGATGAAAAATTTAACGTTACAAACCTTTCCATAAGGAGACCATGGTACATCATGTGGAAGGCGGAAACAAAGACATATATATCCAAAGATATTATAGTAGACTTGTAGAATATGTATGTTTTTAATAGACGTAAAAGAGATCGTCTAATTATTATAGCCATTCCGGTAGAGGATGCTAGCTTCGATTCATTCGTGTCGGATCTAGAGAAAGCGCCATATTTTATTATAGCCTATATTAGAGGTAAACGTCTCGAAGACTTCAAGGTTATTCCAAGAACAATGATCAGGAAAGAGAATGCTATAGAGGTAATCAACTTTCTAGAGCGATATAATATAAGGTATATTTTAGCTCCTCCCCCATCTATGAGGATTGTCGAGTACCTCTATGCTAGCGGTATATCGTTGATCCAGGCTGAACGTGGTTTACCTGTTATCGAAATACTTAAAGAAAAGGGATTAATCGAAGAAACATTGTATCCACCCGAGGAGATATCTAAAATCATCTCAGTTAAGCCAACTGTAGATGAAAGTCTTAAGGGAAGCATCAACGACTTTAAGCAAAAAGTTTCTAGGGCAGAGAAAAAGAGTAATCGGGTCTGGCTCTCCTCCACGGCAACTTCATTTGCTTTTCTCCTTATCGGCGCTTTAGCTCCCCCGTCTTCACCGCTTAGAGGCTTTTCTATGCTGGGGTTCATATTATTGTTCTTAGGAGGGATAATAGTTTCTGCAAACATTTATAATAGGCAAGTTGATTGGGTTTTTAAGGAACGCTTTAATGTCCCAGGGAACGTGTCTCTCGAGAAAATATCAAAGCTTCTCGCTAATCAGCTGTCTAAATACGGTTTTCTAAAGGCTTCTCTTAGACCATCCAAAGACAAAATAGATGCATTTATTTCGGTTAAAGCCAGCTACAGTGAAGAGGGAATAATTAAAGAAGAGATTTTACCTGTCAGGTTAACTATAACTAGGGAGGGAGAGAGAACCATATCTGTTAACATTGTATCATCGATTAAACCTTCACTGGCAAAGATCGTGGAAAAAGAGTTAATTAGAGCAAACACGGTAATTATAGATGCGCTACATAAACTTGAAGAAGCGTTTGTAGAAGAACAACAACGTTTAGCTATATCCACCATGGTGTTCGGGGATTTTAGGTCGTTTAACAGGTTCTTGGAGGAGAAAGGAGTATTTGTTGGCGCAGTGAAATGTCCCCAATGTAGAGAAACAATATATTTACCTAGAGAGGGCTATACAGCCAGGTGTTGGCGCTGCGGCAGAAACTTTTCCCCAAGGGATATTTTCAGCATCATTGTCGAAAACATAAGAGAAGCAGAAAAAGAGGCTAAATTAACCACCATTTAAACAGTCCTATAAATTATAGATCACACTTAAAACCTACATAGCAAGCTGTTCAAGCCAGCCTAAAGCAGTTGTTTTCACCTCTTCTACACTCATTTTAGCTATTTCCTCAATAGTCCTCGTCCTTTCTAAATGCTTGATATACTGGCATCCTAGATAATATCCGGTCTGGCTCACACCATCAATGTTGAGCCATGAGCCATAGAAGTCGTTCACCGACCTGGATTCTGCCACCCTTTCCAGGTATTTTAAAGCTAAGTATCTGATGTTCCTTTCACACCATTGAAGCCAAGACTTGTTTGAAGCCATCCTCCACTCCTCTCCACCGAGAATTAAGTGCTCACAACGGGTGGCGAATCCTTCACTATATAAAAGAAAAAGAGGATCCTCCTCTAGCCTTTCAAAGTCCTTTGGCATCAGACCTCTCAACACCATATGTGCAATATGCGATAACTCGTGTATAGTTAACCCTTCTAGCGACCTCCTTGTATGCCATTTAAGTTCAGCAATGTTTTCTAACCCGAAGAGCACAGCATAATGGTTGCTGTAAGCGGTAGCCCAGCCAGCTCCACACCCCGTTCCCACATAGATTACAAACACTATGTTAAAGTCCCTTTTCCAGAAATCTTTAAACTTTTTGTATGCCCTTGGAATGACTTCCCGTAGATTACACCAGGCCTTCCTGATTTCTGGAAAAAGTTTAGGTAGATTTGGAAGTACCCTTTCCTTAGCTATCTTCCTCCAGTCTAGACCCATGCTCTCGTAGTTTTCCACCTGTAGTTTAAAAAGCTCTGGATACTTTGACATATACTGTTTCTCCCATTCCTCCAGCTGGTGGTCAACATCCTTGTGTCCAACTTTCCTCCAATACTCTATGAACGAAGGAAAGGTGTCGACAACCCTGTAGCCCATTCCCCGCACCAATATACATGGTTAGGTGGATCGCCGCGCCATAAGGAATTTCCCGACAATATAGAATCCTCGTCCCCAATTATGTAGTGGAATGTTTACCCCCGGTATCTTCCAGCCCTTCCTTATACTAAAGGCTTCTTTAGAAGCCTTAGCGTTAACCACTTCCCCAATAAATATGGTTGTGTCGCCGCTCTCCACCTCTAAGACAAGTTTACATTCCAGGAAAGCTAAGGAGTCTAAGAGCACCGGTGCCTTAACCTTTTCCCCTTCACCCACCTTTAAGCCCAACTTCTCGACTTTATTTATTTCCCAGCCACTTGTAGACCCCAGAAAGTAGACGTCATCTATTCGCTCAATTGGATATATGTTTACCGTAAACTCCCTATACTTCTTTATAAGCTCGTTCGTAAAGCTGTCAACACCCACAGCCACAACAACCCGCGGCGGCTCCTCAGACACCGGTGTAACCCATGAAGCAGCCATAAAGTTTACCACTTCATCGAACCTTCCTGCACCTATAATATATGCAGGTCTAGGATGCAGTAGAAGATAAAACTTATCCATAACCTCAAGCATTTCCCCACACATAGATTATCACCAGCAAAGACTATTTATCCGTTTACACGAACCTAGTTTAACAGCCGGAAAAATATTTTATGGGAACAATAATCCCAGCCTTGCGCGGGTCGCGTAGAAGTAGTGAACAACCCGCATATATAAGCCCTACTTTTAGAGGATTTCGAATAGTGCGTAGTCTAGCCAAACAAAGATTGGCCAGGTTAGGGCGAGTGCTTTAGTAAGTGCTTCAAGAAGTAGAATACGCTTCTCAAAGAACCCTGTTCTAACGAGCAATATGTAAACTAAAGTTATTGTAGCTAAAGAAATGTAAGAGAACCTTATTAGTGCATGAAGGATGTTTCCAGCATATAGGAGACTTAATCCAAGGAATACAATGAAAAAACACAGGAGAAGGGTGGCTTCTAGAGGAGCGTGAACAGGCTTTTTCTCATGCTTTCTCCCCACCTTTACTGCTATCCTCTTATATTTATATGCCCTGAACGCTATTATGAGCCCACATAGTATGTTGTAGGCTAGCAGAGTGTAAAGAAAAGCGTTTACCGAGATAACTTCAGTTAAGCTTAATCTCGTGTCATATATTGTAAGAAAAGGCGATTGAGGGGGAAGAAGCCTATAGAGAAGGAAGAGGGAGAGGGGCACTGAAAAGTAAAAGAGAACAGACCCTCTTCGGGAGAGAAAGCCTTCATGAACCATGATTTCCCCCAAGTAAACTAAGCCCATCCCACTTACAAAGACGGATACCCGTAGTACATCGCTTAAGCACAATTCATCAACTAATACTTTAAGAATAGCAAAGGCAACTAATAGCCTTAAGCCCAGCAATACCTCCTTTCTTCCAAACTTCATGCTAAATCCCTTAACCACTACATAGTCCAGCTACATGCATATCTGCTTTAAATAAATACTTAAGGGCATACAAGAACATTTTCCCACTGTGAGCACTGACAATTACTAAGGCAACTTTGTATCTGTTCATACGCTTCCTGACACACTAAACATTCATCTGTATGCTCTAATGCATAAAAACCAGCTGTACTGCATGAAAGTATTATTGCATAAATAGTACCTGCGCTTGGAGATATAATTGATATTAATGAACCAGCGACACATGAAATGAGAGATGTAATTAGCTGTATACATTTTTTACATGCATCTCGAATATCGGGACCATAATACTGTTCTAAGCAATCTCCAACACATGATTTCCATTGGGAATCAATGCATCTTTTTCCCTCGTGGCATTCTGGTTCAGTTGCTGCAGTTGGTTGTATTAGTGTTGGTGTGGTTAGTGCTGTCCATTGTATAAGCGTTGATGAAGCTAGTATTGCTAGAATTATTATAGCATAAAAGCCTACTTTTCTCATATTTTCACCTGAATATTATATTTCTCAAATATTATTTATGTTTTTATGTTTACAATTGTTAAATACTCTAACTTTGATTCGCTTTAATGTTCTCTTACGGGTTTTCCGTTTATGTTGATAGTATGTATAGTGATATTACCATTAGAAGCACGCCCTCTATTGTTGATAGAATCCAAGTATATTTTGTTCGGAAAACCTTTAATTTTCTTATGGCTGCACCTAAAGCTAGGACGAGAGCTAGTATTGCTATTAATGGTGCTATGAAAATCGCGTTATATAGTGCTAGTAGGGCGAGTACGTCTAAGGGTGGTAGTGTGCCCATAAGCGATAAAGCTACTAAGTAGGGTCCACTGGTACACGGCAACAAAGTTAAGCTAACGATAACCCCCACCGTAAAAGCCATTACCGCGGATAGAGGCTTCGATGAAACAAGCTTATCAACCTCCCTCCTAGCAAAGCCTGGAACCAGGCTTAGAGGCTTTCCCCTAACAGCACTAAACATAGAGCCAACTCCTATAAGGATTCCTAGAAACGCTATAATGTACTTGGCTTGAGGATAGACTACAAAAACCCTAACAACATTCAAACCTACCAGCAGATAGACTAAGTAAACGGCCAAGATAAACGATAAGCCTGATGCGAGTGTTCTATGCCTCCCCGCGGCATGCAGGGTAACAAGTAGTAGTGCTGTAAAGACCGCGAAGGTGCATGGGTTTACGGAGTCTGCTAAAGCACAAGCCAATACAAATGGCAGTATCCTACCAACCTCTTCTTCAACCCAAATCCTCTCAACGCTTTCAGGGTTTGTGAAAAACTTGGTCAGTAAGCCTACAAGCTTCTCATCAAGAATAGATTCGCCATCCTTAGTCACTAATAGAACTCCCTTCTCAGGAAGCTTTCTCGAAAGCTTCTCCCAGAAGTCCACTTTATGAAATCCTACTACAACAGCCCTAATCCTCCCGTTAGCGAATACTCCCGTAAGCGGTATAGGCCTGCTAGAAGAATTCGGTAAAATAAACTCGTATATTTTGGCGAGGACTAGAGCATACTCGCGTTTCTCAACAATATCGTAGAAGGTTAAAGAGTCTTCACCGAAATGGGAGGCTAGGAGTGTTTTAAGCATACTGCAGGCTGGGCAACCGCCTGTCCCGAAAACGTAGAAATGTAGGGTTTGGGGAGAAGCCCTTAAAACCGTTAAAACTAACACTGTGGCAAACATACATGTCATGAAAGCCAGGAGGCTTCTGGAAGCCATACTTCTTACCCCTGCACATAGGCGATATAGGAGTGAGTAAAGTCAATAAACTCTATGTTATAGTTTTCAATTTTGGTGAGAGCTACGATCACTATTCCAACGATCTTTGCTTCACCAAACTCCCCTCTACTCCCCCCAGTCCTTGTTTGAGCACTATCGAGGTCAAAAGTGAATACTCTTGAGGGAGGCTTTATATCATTAAAATCCTTCACCACTCCAATCCATATGTTAGCATAACATGTAGCTATAGTCGCTTCTCCTACAGTCTGTAGCATGAGAGGCTTATCAGTCCAGAAACCAATGCTAACATGCTGTGAAAGCCTTTTAATAGGCCACTCTCTGAGGGCAATGGTAATGTTCTTGACAACGAGTCTAGCATCATTCTTATAGGCTGGTAAAGGCCCCCCAAAAAGGAATAAAAATAAAGGTACCATTCGCCCTCCAGCAGCTAAGATTTCTGAGAAACTTCCTTAAATCACTAATCCTATACTCACTATAAGCCAAAACCTCTTTTAATGGAAAAGCTTCAACAACTTTAGGCGAAGATCGAGGCCAAAGCCTTGAAACTATCAGGCTCCAGTCCGTTATAAGCATGGGAACTACAGCTACCACTAACACTACTATAAAAATGTAAATCCAAAACCAGTTCGCCCTTCCCCGCACTACAACACACCCCCTAACTACACCTTACTGCTTAACGATATTGGCTTTTGCATAAAAATATTATTAACAAATAAAAATGAAGGCTATATAGCCTTGCCATAGGTGTAATCCAAGGTTTCTAACTAAAATGGAAAACTTAAACTAATTATAGTTCCAGAGCCTTCTAACCATAGACATGCAAGACAAAGAGGGGTTTATAAGGAGAAGTTTTCATGGTTCTGCCTCAGCCCTGCGCGGTTATTTCATCGTTCAAACCTCTCGAGCCTCTTCATCGATACCAGACATCTCTTTATAATTTAAAGCCACATGGGATTTATTTAAAATTTTGTACTATAGGTGGAAGGTTTATAAGTTTTGTAATACAATATGTATTACGGTGCGCTGATCGGCTAGCGTCGTAGTGTCCGTTAGGATTCTTAGGGAACTTAAGGAGAGACTCGACAAGTTGAACATCAATGTGTCAGTGAGGTTATTAGAGGTCTTCTCAAGAAGTACGTTGAGAAGGCTGAGTTAAAGCGGCTTGAAGAGCGGTTAATGAGAATTAGGAAACGCCGTAGTAGGGTCACAAAGCTCATGAGACTAGGATTGAACAAGGAGGAGCTCATGTTACTATTTGGGTGGAAAATGATAAATGTATATTCTTATCTAGAAGGAGTTTAAGCCTCCGAGGCAATGAGCATCTCTTCACGCCCTAGAATTTTAGCCGCGTACAATAGTGTTTGCCCTCACATCTTCAACGGCTATCTTGTAATCTTCCGCTATCTCTTTGGGTTTCACCCCTGTGGCCGGGAACTCTAGTATTAGGTCTATGGTTATTCTAGTACCGCGTATTACAGGCTTGCTAGCCATGACTCGTGAGTTAATAGTAATCCTATTGAGGAGCTCCTCCAAGCGTAACTCACCTACTCTTGGTAATGTACCAAGTTAGATAACTATATTCTTTATCTCTAGAAAGCTCGATTTCACACTATAGCATGTAAAGGCGATATATTGTCCTTTCTCGCATCAAACTTCTAGAGGTGACTCGATTGAAAGTAAAATATTTGGTGGGAAGTCTCAAAAGATTAAGGTTAATGACTTCCTATTAACATTCTTAGAGAATGTTGGTAACCGTTGCGGGAATGTTATAATAGTGATCTATTAAAAGTACTATACATAGCACATGAATCTATAAGATTCAACGAATTGCTTGATAAACTCTACACGCTAGAGGCTGAGATTTACTCAAGATATTATCTAGACATATTAATGAGATGCCCAATATATGGGAGAAATATTCTAAAGCTTTGACTGAGTGTATAAATTCTCCAAGTGAAAACTATTAGCTAATGTAGAGGTAATCAATGAAAAGAGGATAGTATCACCTCACGAAGTCTTGGTTAAAGCGACCAATACACGAATTCAAAATTGAGGGTTTTGGCTATAAGGAAATCTATCAGAATCTCTAGGCTATACGCTCACTCCAGTTCTAAGAGACCCCTTAATAGAGACGTTATCTCCTGGGGTGCTTCGTGCTCATTATACCTGTAAAACCTGAACCTGCCCCTAACTTCGACTCTCACAAGGTTGCACCCCTTCAGCGCCCTTAAGTGATGGGATACAAGAGTCTGATCAACGTTGAGCAGTTTAGTTAGTAGGCATACTGGTAAGGGTTTCTGAACGAGAAACAGTAGGATTTTAAGTCTAAGTGGGTTTGCAATCGCCGAGAAAAACTTACTAATGTTGTTGATAGTCCTTTGATCGATGGTTTTCAGCACCTCTTCTCTATTGTTCAAGCATATTCTTAACAGCTCCTTCCTGCATGAATCTTTATCCAGAGATTCTATGACCTCCCTCAAACCGACCTTCTTCATAAGCTAGTCCTCAATCATATTATCCACCCGCTACCTTTATATATTAGTTATGAAAAATCCTTCATATGAAATATTCTTCATAGGGTGTGTTCAATGGGCGAGGAAGTTCAAGTTAGAGAAAAGGATGTTCTCGGCAGAGTAATAAAGGATTTATCGAATACGGAATGGTGGGGGATACCAAGGAAAGAGATCCCATGGTATCCTCAGGTAGACTACGAGAAGTGCATTGGATGTGGTCTCTGCTTCATGACCTGTGGTAGAGTAGTTTATGATTGGGATCTCAAGCAAATGAGACCTATTGTAGCTAGGCCGTATAACTGCTTGGTTGGATGTAGTACATGTGCTAATCTCTGTCCAAGAGAAGCTATAAACTTCCCTTCGCTCGAAGTACTCAGGAAGTATAGGGATCTCGGGAAAGCTGTAGTTAAGGCAAGAAAGAGGCTTAAAGAGTTGAGACAACGACTCTTCAAGCACGACAATGGAATCTGACTTTAAAAGCCATTAATTAATTGTCATTGTCAGAAAAATACAGTGCTATGACCAAAAAGCCGTTATAATAGGGGTGTATTCATTTTCGTGTAGATACCTTAAGTAGCTGTTCTCAAGGGCATCTTCTAGAGCTTACCATCAATGTAAAACTTTAGGTCTTCGAGAACTCTCCTTATAATCTCACCGATATTGATGGTAGGCTCATTTTCTGATAATATATAACAGCCTAGCGCATTAACTAGGCTCATTATGGAATCGTCGCTGAATAATTTTCAGGGAAGTTTCTAGTCGCTGAATTTTTGATGAGGAGTTTTCATAATAATCCTGTGTCAATTCATTGGAAGTTATGATGAGAACTCAGATGAACAAGAGGTGATAGAGATCGTTACTACCCGCCATGGGCCTCTAAACCTTTATACATGAATCTGATAAAACTCTTACTAAACGGTCGAGTGCGTTAATTATCCTTTTATCTTCAGCCCTGATGAAGATAAAAAGTAGACGCCTCAGAAGGACCATGCTGTCTTTACTGCCAACTTCTCGTGTTCCAGAGACTATGCTAACCACGCTTCCCCTTGTATCTCAAGACTTTAGCTGCATATAATAGTACCGTTGATATTGTTCTTCAATATTTACCTTAAGAGTATACAATGATTGCGATTAATTAGTGTGTCAACGATATCCTGTCAAGCTTTAGAATGTCTTTTATAATACATCTACAGGTTCTACTCTCTTTATATCAGTTTTATCAAAATGTTTGTCGAAACTTATGATACCCTTCATCTTATACTTCTTAACGATATAGTAGTTGATAGCATCATCGAAGTCTAGATTAAACTTTCTCATGACCTCTAGAACGTGGACGTCATCTATGGGCAATGTGGTTATAACAGTTAGACCTCTGAATGTCGAAAGTAGAGTTAGGAAGAGCTTTAGCTCTCCGATCTTACCATATCTTATCATTATTAATTCAATGGAGTATAAGCTGAAGCGAGATATGGAGGCTTCTATTTCCCCTCTTCTAACTTTCTCAAGGAACTCCTCGCACTCCTTATATCTCTCCTGCTCCAGTAAGACTTCAAGGATTATGTTGGCATCTATGAGGAACATTCTCTTACCCAGAGCTTAAGGGCTTTATGTTGGAGTTCAACCGATGTGACTTTCAATTCCTTCAATAACCCCCTTATGTCCTTAACGCTTAGATCCTCTCTTTGGAGTAGATCTATACGCTCAATAAAATCCTTAATAGCTAATTCGACTGCAGACTTTAACGATCCCTTTTTATAACCGAAGATCTTATACGCTCTTTCCCTAAACAATTTCAGCAATTCCTCATCTAATGTAACCTTTAATTCGCCCATTTTCCCAAATCCCCTTATGGGAGTAGAGACCGAAGATATAAATTTTTCTTTACTTAGATGGCCATGGGGACAAGCTTAGTGAAGATGATGAATCAGTAGAAGTCCATTCAAGAAATGTTGAAGGCTTGGAGCCTGAATAAGATAGCTCGTAGAGTAGGAGATGTTTTAACCGTCTATTAAGAGAAGAAGAGTCATAAGCTAGACACGTAGAATGGTGGGTGTCTCCTCACACCTAACGTTAGCTGGTGTCGAGTTCAAGCTATTAAGGATCTACATAGGCGAGGAGGTAGAGGAGTCGAAGATAATCAGTAAGAAGTGCCCAAGGTGCCTAGCAGTAGTGCCCCTCCCACTGCTAGTTCCTGTCCAAGATACGGCCTACTCCTCAAGGAGGAGATAATGATAAAGAAAAAGATTACTCATGACGAGGTGGAGGAGGCCAGTAGGTTAATCGATAAGTTCGTCGAGATAGCCCTCTCTAGCTCAGATCTCATAGATTATCTCGACTAAGACTTTTAGCTCAAAATCTATTTTACTACAAGCCTCGATGAGCCTCTGAACTTCCTCCTCATTGAGGACATCTACCATCCTAGCCTTCTTCTCCTTAACTCTGATCTTGCTGTAGAGCTTTAGGTATCTCTCATCGTCCGTAAGCTCATAAAGGTACCTTAAGACTAGCTTAACGTTCTCTGGTAGCTTCTGCTCGCTGAGATCAGAATGCATTTTGATGTAGTCATCATAGGTCATCTCTTCGATGCTTTTCCCATGTATCGCTAGCCATGAGACTATCTTCCTCAGGCCTATTAGGTACCTGTGAAGCGAGTTAGGGGAGTAGCTCTTCCTTGCCCTCAACCACTCGAGGAATTTAATGGCAAATTCTCTAGACCCTTCAGGCGGAGGAGGCAGTTCTCTAATCTTTCTAGTCTTAAGCTTTACTGGCCTGTACCAGTTCTCTAGTATCGTTTCTGGGCTTCGCTGGATCGTTGAGTGGCGTCTATCCAATAAATACCCGCTAGATCTCTAGTATACCTTGTTTTTATAGTGTGAACGTCGCTGAATTTTTCTCAGCGACCAGAAACATCATCGCGTTTCGTCAAGGGATTCTTGTGAAAAGGTGAGCTTCTTTGCTCTCAGTAGGGGAGTTCGGAGACATGATATACTTCAATTGGCGGATTTTTGCGTTTCACTCTATCTATGAAATCTCTCTCGTCTAGTGATACTAGTATAGCTCTTAAATCCAGAGCGACCTTCAAGTATAGGGCGTCTACTGAATATATGTTGTACTCATGGCACAGAGAGTAGGCTGCTTTACAGAAACTACTGTCACACTTGAAGACTAACTTTGGATGAAGCATTAAGTCTAGGAATTTCTCAGCTCTACGAGCTACATCTATACCAGCTCTTCTAGCTAATGTTCCGCAGACCTCTTGGTATACTATACTAGGCTCCGCTAGGATAAACTTGCCTGGTAGCTTGCGGAGGATTTCAGCGCATTCCTCGCTATACTCTTCATCTGTCTTTAATGCCGCTATGAATACATTAGCATCCAGCGTTAGAATTCTCGGCTTCATGGTCTCTAGCCCTCCTAAACTCTCCTAACACCGTCCCCTTACCCCACTTCTCTGATACGATCTCCCTTAGCTCTAGGAAACCGTCGACAGCTCTTCTCATTCTTTCCAGATCTTCTTCCCCGATGATTATCACATCCCTCGACCTGAGCTTAACAAGCTTCTCTAGAAGCTCTGCCCACGTTCCACAACCAAGCTCAGCCTTCAGCTTCCTTAATTCCCTCATGAGACCCTCGGGCACATTCTTAACGAGGAGAGTAGGCATAGATATCTATTATTATCCAGATATCTTAGGATATAAACGTTTCCTTAGAGATCCAGCTTTTTAAGAAGGATTGTTCTAGGAGAAACCTATTAACGTTTATGTCTGCTTCCTGCCAAGGAGTTGATCCAATATCTGTGCTTACTCCTGTATAAAGTCTGATGTTAAATACTTTACAACTATTTTGTAAAGATCTGCTCAACGGTGGTAAGTCAGCACTCAAGATCCAGCTACTATATAGTGGAAGTGATTAAAGGCTTAACTTAGATATATACTGCTGATTCCTTCTTTGGTTGCTATTTTATGCACTTGCTTGTCCCCTGTATATAATTTCTTCGCATCTACGCGTTTTGCTGAGACTATCTGAAGTGCATCGGCTTCGTATACATGGTACTTTTCGATAATAGGCCAAGTTTGTATAAGTAGTCTAGTCTTAACTGGTATGATTTTCAATAGTTTTAATTTCGATAGCCTTATGGTCTCGCCTATGAATTGGTATCTAGCCTTCTCATAATCCTGCATACTTAGCCATCCTCGCTTATAGTACTTGTCGAGAGCCCCGAGGACCTCACCAATGTTCCATACCGAAAATGAGAGGATGAGCTCGCCATCCAGCGCCTTACAATATACTTTACTAATTACATCACTTCCAGGCTCCAGTACGTAGCGTTTCACAACAGCACTCGAATCTAAGTATACAATGGTCAAAACCTCGACCCCCTCATCTCTTTGATCGTCTTTCCCGCATCCGTAACTACTTTAGGCCTAACAGGGGAGATTACTAGCGGTATCTCTCTCACATGTTTTAATAGCTTCCCTAAAGCTCTGATGACTAGGATATCGCTGATCTCATCTTCAATAGCCTCTTCAACAGCTCGGCTGAGACCCCTCAATCCTTTCTCGCTTCCGACTTTAGATTTAAATTCCTTCCAGAGCTCACGGTCAATCATGATACTAGTTTTAATCTTATTTTCCATACAGTAACCCCTAAATAAGGTATGAAGTAATTATGCTATTAAAGTTTACTGTACATAGATACATATAATATATACCCTGTACTGTTATTATCTTGCCCTATATCCACTTCAATTTAATATTCTAAGACCACACACTTTCGCCGATCATCGTCGACGCTCTCTCAACATCATTAAAGCACCTCACAAATAGGAGCGGTTAAAACCTATTAAGCACAAGGCTTTAAGCACGTTTCTGTGGTATTAGATCCCTCTCTCCGTAGCTACCTTTTGTATTATCAATAAATACGTTACTGCCTCATTATTCTCGTCGGGATCTAGAGGAAGAGAGAGCGTGGTGATGAAATAGCCAAATAAATTCTCGTTGGATATTCCAAATACATGTGTATATAAGGTATAAAGAGAAAGATAAGTTAGATAAGTTATAGAAGTCTATTAGCTAAGTATGTGAGTGAATTGTTGAGTAAAATGTATATAACATAGTTAAGATGAATTAGTCGAATAGTTATCCAACACCTTTTTAATACCTATTTTCCCATACTTTGGTTCGTGGAATATGTTCAATAGATGAATAATGGTGTCAGAACTTGGAACCTAAATGAAATAGCTCATAAAGTAGGAGATGCTACTAACATCAGGCTTGATATTAATAAGGAAGAAATATTGACATCAATTGAATTAGAAATCTTCTAATTCATTAATCTTTCTTCAAGTTTGTTTTATCTACTTTCCTGCAATTACCTCTTGGTTATGCCTTTTACTCCTTTAAAACCTTTCCCAACCTTATTGGGCATTAAGTATGACTATTAAGTGCCCAAATTGTAATGTAAACTGTATCTTTAACTAAGAAACATTTGAATATATTTGTCTAGAATGTGGTTTTAACGTTAATGATTTAAGAATTACTAATGATAGCTACCACACTTTCATCTTTATGGACAATTATAGAGGAAGATTAATGCCTTTCTCAATTTAGGCTCGATCGATAAAATTTCAGGAAAAGATGGGGTTAAAGAAGGAATGAAATGGGAGCGAGGTAGAGGTAAACGTAGGAAGAAAAATCAGAGTAAAGAGTCTAAGGAGTTTATATTTAAATTCAAAACTGTTAACTAATTTCTTCATAGAAAACATTTTTTCTTATTTTTTGTAGTTCTCGAGCTAATGCTAATACCTCTGGAGTATTTCCATATATTTCGACTTCATATATTTTTTCTAAGACCCTCATACACGACTTTCTAATAATCCTTCTAAGTATTGGAGTTAATTCTTCTTCAACCTTTTTTGATAGGGTCTCTATCTCAACTGTCATTTTCCGTATAGACCTTTTAGCAAAGTATTCAGGAACCTTTGGTATAATTATGAATAGTAACTTAAGGATGGAAGCGAATACCATTGCTAACTCAAAAGGTATTATATCCCTCGCTGAAAGTGCCAAGGCAGAAGTTTCTAAGCCTAAGATTTGTAAACCTTTTCTTTGGAATTTAAACAGGGTCTCTATATCTATTTTGATATACTTTAACACCTTTTTGATACCTTCTTGTTTAATCTCCGACAAAATATCTTCGATTATTGTTTCAGCAGAAAGGTCAAGAAAGTCTCTCAGATATTTGGAAAAATCACCCTCTCTAGTTCTATAAAAATCGAGTAACAACCTAGCTAATTCAAGGTATTCATCAGTGTGCATGGATTTTAAGGGATTTAAATACTTCCTTAGCAATCTCATTAATAAAATATCGCCTCTCTTATACATAGGTAATCACATATCCATAATATGTTAGCTTGTAAATGTTATTATTTTGTAAAATATAATTGCTTAGTTCCACTTTGACACCTCTTTTAGAATGTTTCCATTTTTCCTCTGTGATTTTATGGGCGGGGGATACCTGATACCATGTATATACTTGAAAGAATTAGAGACCCTCATGCTCCATTACCAGTGTCTTATGGGCTTATCTTAAACTTCTAACCTTAGTACTAGCGGTTGTGATTTAAAGACTAGTATCATTCGCTTAAATCCTAACGATAAATTCTAAGTGAAATTACCGTCATAAGATTAAGTATTTGAAGAGGTACCTAAACGTGAAAAGGAAATATCCAAACACTTTACGTGCTATAAAATTACCTTATAAAAGGAGTGTCAGGAATTCACAATGGCTTTATCCTACTAGAACTCTTTTTGAGGTTGAAGATTGAATAGTGAAGTTGTTGCGTGAATAGATCTCATTCCTAGTGGTATGAGTGAAACAGCCAGTTATGGGGAAGTTGCTAATGTCAGATATTATAAGCTTACTAAGGAAGGCCTTCAATTAGGCTCACAGATCTTTCAGAAATACCTACAGGGGCTAACCGGAAAAATAGGCAAATTCCTGTTTCCTCTACTCATAGACTTAGGTCTTGATGTAGTCGCTGAAGAGCTAAGAAAGATCATGAAAGACATTGCCGAACTCTATGATCTACGGAGCTCTATAGTACATGAAGGCTTAACAAGCGATGAAGAAAACGCCAAGAAGAGCATTAGTATAGCTCAGAAATTTTTGACCATAGTAGACCATATAGTTAAATCGCGAAAATGATCAAAATAATATTAAGTTACTAGCATTTAATGGCAAATTCCTCTAGGCCCTTCAGGCGGAGGAGGCAGTTCTCTAATCTTTCCAGTCTTGGGCCTTGCTGATTGTACCAGTTTTCCAAGATGGTTTCTGGGTTTCGTTGGATGGTTGAACGTCGTCTATCCAACAGATACCTGATAGATCTTTGGTATACCTTATTTTTATAGTGTGAACATCGCTGAATTTTCCTCAGTGAGCAGAAACGTCATTTGATTTAAGGGGATGGTAGCATGGTTGTTCGGGTGTTTGGAAGTGTGGTGAAGGCTAAAAATTTTATAGAGGAATACTTTTTCTAAAATCATGTCTAGTAAAATGGAGTTTCTGGTGGCTGGACTCCCTGAAGAGGTAATGTTTCTGGAGGCTCGAGGTGAATTTAAGGAGGCGGGTGAAGCTATAAGAAGGATACTTAATACCCGGTCAGAAAGGCTGCCTAGCCTGCTTAAAGAGAGGCTTGAATGGGAGCTGGAGAGAATTGAAAGGATAAAGAGGGATTATCCATTTAATAGGGAAAAAGCCTTCAATTTATTGAAAGACCACATTCCAGATCTATCTCAAGAGGATTTTGAGAAATGGATTAAGAATGGATTCATAGAGAGGAAAATAATTGATGGAGAGGAGAAGTTCTTTGCAAATTTCATACCGAATCTTTTCAGGGACTGCAAGGAGGCTTCAAAAAGAAGGATTAAGAAAGTCGATGAGACCGTAGTGAAGTCCCGTGAGTTGCTTCATAAACACATTGACGAGGTTGTCATGAAGGCTGAGAAGACGGGTTTATCCCTACTTGAACCCGTAAAAAATAGGGTAGTTTTTGAAATCAAAGTAAAGCCTGGTATGGTTCCGGAGGGGGAGATAGTTAGAGTATGGATGCCTTTTCCGAAGAAAGACTATATCCAACCCGAGGTTAAGCTGGTATCAGCCAACCCCAAACCATTTATAGTGGCTCCGGAAGAAAGTCCGCAGAGAACCATATATTTTGAGGCCGAGGCTAAGGAGGATGAGGAGCTTGTATTTAGAGCCGAGTACGAGTACACTGTCTACGCGTTTTATAGGGATATAAACCCGGATAAAGTTACCCCGTACGAGAAAAACGATTTTTATGATAAATATACATCCGAGGAGTTACCCCACATAGCGTTTACACCCTATCTTAGAAAACTGGCGGATGAGATAGTGAAGGGGGAGACTAACCCATACTTTAAGGCATGGCGTATCTACAAGTGGATAACATATAATGTCCGGTATGCTTTAGTTAGAGAGTACTCTACATTTGAATGCATCAGCGAATATGTTGCAAGAAACCTTAGGGGGGACTGTGGTTTTCAAGCGCTTCTCTTCATAACCTTGTGCAGGATAAGCGGGGTCCCCGCCAGATGGCAGTCCGGATGGTATCTCAATCCAATTAAACCTGGAATGCACGACTGGGCACAGTTCTACATTGAACCTTATGGATGGCTCTATGTGGATCCCTCATTCGGCGGAGCTATGAAAAACAACGAGAAATACCATAGATTCTATTTTGGGAACATCGACCATTTCAGACTTATATGCAACACAGATATTTCATCGGATTTTCACCCACCTAAACGTTACTATAGATCCGACACCGTCGACAACCAGAGGGGAGAAGTCGAGTACAGCAAAGGCAACCTCTACTACGATAAGTGGAGCTACAAGCTGGAAGTCGTGTCACATGAAAAGGTGACCGGATAATAAGGAAGATGAGGACATAAGTTAACTGTTGAATTGTTTATAATCAAGGTGTCTATTTTAAGTTTTACGCGTAATAACATGGGCTATGGTTTTATGCTACATTTATATAAATTGCATAGGAATGCTCATGGTTGAAGCTGTTTTATTTGACCTGCATGGAACCTTAGCTTATGTAGACAACCCTGTCAGCGATATCGAGATTTCAGAATACCTTTTTAGTAGAGGTTACGAGGTTTCTCCACAACAACTTAAGGCGGCATGTTTTTTCGTTTCGATGATCGATTATCCAAGGTATGGATATAAGAGCTGGAACTCCTATTTTTTACGTATTTTCTGGAGGCTTAATGTTAAGGTTGATAAGGAAACTTTAAATTCGATAGTTAAGCTTCTCCAAGACAGACCCTACCGACTATATTCTGATGCGGCTGAAGCTGTAGTTTATGCAAAACAACATGGCTTTAAAACAGCTATAGCTACTACCATAGCTTACTTCAGTTTAAAGAGGCAATTAATCCAATTAAAAAATACTTTGACTTCATCATGACCGGGTTTGAAGCCGGATGCGACAAATCAAATCCTAGAATATACAAGCGGGTTCTGGAGATTCTGGATGTTAAACCTGGGAGGGCGGTTATGATCGGCGATAACGTGTATCTAGATGTATTATTACCTAAGAAGCTAGGCATAAAAGCTGTATTATTGGATAGAAGCAGGAAATATTTAGAGTGCGAACAAGCAGATGCCGTTGTAAACGATTTAAAACATGCCTTAGAGGCTATAGTAAACTGTTTCACCTGAATTTTATAAGCTTACCGAAACAATACCAGCGGCCTTTAAGTTACCCTGTAATGTGGCTATAAAACCCTTACTGGAAACTATATTAAGGTATTGGACTCATCTCTACCTGTTAAGGTGGTTTTATTGATGGATTTAAGCTACGATTTTAGGGATGAATACTACAAGTTTAAAGGACTTGAATTCGCCTTCAGAGTCTTCACGCTTGACAACATCTATGGAATCGACCCCGAAAAGACTTCGGTAGAACATGAGGGAGACGTGTTAAAGATAGTTTCAAGCGGATTCCACTATGCAGGTAGACAAAGGAAAGTTCCAGGATCCTTTAAGGCTGAAATAAAAGCCACGAACAATTTTATGGAGATACGCGCTGAAGCTAGCTTCGATCCTGGGCTTAAGCTGGATGATTTTAACCTACGGTTTGAAGAATGGAAAATCAAGTCCCTAGCTGTGCTCATAAAAGGCGTTGAGGTTGGAAAGATCTTAAACGGCAGGTTTGAATTCGAGGACTATGACCGTGAACGAGGAGTAATATTAAATTATCCTGGAGAGTGGACGACCTATACGAAGAGGATACCAGTACCACTCTTCATCACGCAACTTGACGAGAAAAAGTACTTTTATGCGTTAAGCATGGAAGATAAAGTTCGGCCTAAACGTTTCGCCGTCCGTAGAGACCTTGACGGTAGGACAGTGATCGAACTACATCACGAGGAAAAAGCAACTAGGTTCACAAATTCTATTGAGATTCCCCCCTGGCGAATAGGGGAATGCGAGGATCCAATGGATGTTTTTAGGGAAAGAATGAAGTTCATGGAAGAAAGATGGGGGCTTAAACCGTGGAACGAGAGACCTGACGTACCCGAATGGATGAAAAAGGTTTCACTTGTAGTTAACATGCATGGTAAACACTGGACCGGCTACGTGTTCAACACCTTTGAAAGAATGCTTGAAATACTTGAGTGGATAGCGGAGAGAATCGAGGGCTACAGGGTCCTTGTCTTCATACCCAGTTTTAACGGCAGATACTACTATGACTACCCTGTATACGACCCTGACCCAGATTTAGGCGGCCCAGAAGGATTCAGGAAACTAGTTGAGGGTGCACATGAACTTGGCATGCACGTAGTGCCTATGTACGGTGCGGTTGCAGCCGGGTTCCGCTGGATAAGGAGGCTCGGTCTAGAGGATGCCATCATACAGAATAAATATGGTTGGAGCATTGTGCCCCCAAACTGGGTTGATTGGGATGCAGACAGAGAAAGAGACGACATATGGATACCGGTCAGCCCTGGCCATCCCAAGTTTCTTGAACAATTATTCAACTCCGTCTGTAAGGTAACGGACGAGTATGGGGTTGACGGAGCCTTCTTCGACATCCCCCACTTCTACGTCAACGACGCCAGGTACGATTTTTACGAGGGTTTGAAAACATTGGTAGTTAAACTTAAAGAAAAGTATGGAAGAGAATTCTTAATATTCGGTGAATACTACTACGATGCCCTGATGCCCATAATCCCGTTCTACCATGTACCGTTCCCGAAAAACTATACAGAGTTCTTCCATAAATACATAAGAACCACGTATCATTTATCCCATCCATCACCCGGAAGGGGTAGTAGCGGGGTCCATGAAATAGGCCACTTAAAGTTCTTCGTACCCGACCCAAGGGAGAAGGCTATACCGGCATTATGCGTTGTCGAAGATACTATACCCGAACATGCGGAAGAAGTAGAGAAGGTTATAGAGGCTGCCAAAGAATACGCAAAGAACCTCTAATTAATCTATTTATTTAAAGTATTTTTACACCACTCTATTTTTAATCCTATGTAAATCGAAGAATCATTAGGGTTAGTTGAGGGTGTAAAGATCTTGGAGAAAAGAATAGTAATTTGCCCCAGGGATTGCTATGACACATGTTTCCTAGAGGTGACCGGTAGCGGGAATAAAGTTAGGATACGTGGATTCAAGGAGAGCCCTGTAACAAGGGGAGTTACATGTCCGAGGGCTCTGGCCGACGTCAAAAGATCTTTTTCAGGGAGCCGCGTCCTCCTTCCACATAGAGCTCTCAACAAAAGTGAAGGCACTTTTGCCAGAACCACGTGGAAACAGGCTATATCGATGATCGCCGAAAAGCTTAAAGAAATCCTCGCAACCCATGGCCCATCCTCAATCCTCCTCTTAGACTATGCCGGTAACAGGGGTGTGTTTACACGCCTTTTACCCCAAAGGTTATGGTATTTTTTAAGAGTGGCGCGCATAGACTACTCCATTTGCGACCGCTCTGGCTCCATGGGGATAACTTTACATTACGGCTCAGATTATGGTAGACTCCCAGAGGACCTGGAGAAAACACGACTACTCGTATACTGGGGGTTTAATGCTGCAGTAACAAACCTTCATGGCTTCGCCATTGCCCGGGACCTACAAAGAAAGGGTCTTCTCAGGATCGTAACCATAGACGCTTTAAAAACGGAGACAGCAAAGGCTTCGGACATGTGGCTGAGAGTGAAATTCGGAAGCGATGTATACCTTGCCCTCGGAATAGCCAACTACATTATAGAGAATCAGCTATGTGATGAGAGGTTCCTGAAAGAACATACCTATGGCTTCGAGGAATTTAAGGAAAAGGTGGCCAAATACAATTTAAAGTACGTTTCAGAGAAAACAGGCCTAAAGGAGGATGAAATAGTCGAATTCGCTGAGCTTTATGCCCGTGAAAAACCCAGTATAATTTACATAGGATACGGGCTTCAACGTAGGATAGGAGGTGGTGAAACCGTTAGAGCTATATCTCTTCTCCCAGCCCTCATAGGCTTGCATAGAGGCTTCTACTACAGCAACAGCAGTGGTCTTATGGTGGATTTTGACTACCTTTCTGGAAGAGATTTAGGGGAACCCAGTAGAATAATACCCCAGTCTAAAGTTGGAGAGTACCTTGAAAAAGGTGAATTCAAGTTCGTTTACATTTACCTGACAAACCCTGTTGCTACCCACCCGTCAAGCCAAAAAGTGAAAAGGGGTCTTTTAAGGGATGACGTATTCGTTGTAGTTCACGAAACCCATTGGACTGACACTTCTCTTTGTGCGGACATAGTACTGCCAGCGCCAACCTACCTCGAAAAGGATGACGTGGTTTTCAGCTACTGGCATAACTATATGGGCTACTCGAAAGCCGTTTTAAAGCCGAGAGGAGAAGAGAAGACGGAACTTGAAGTAGTGCAACTCATAGCCAGGAGGCTTGAATTAAAAGAGCCACGTATTTACGAGGATCCCTGGAAAGCGCTAGAGAAAGCCGTTTCTCCCCCGATAGTTAGAGAACTCGTAAACAAGGGTGTAGTTAAATTGAGATATAGGAGGATAGATGAATACCAGACACCCACCGGGAAGATAGAGTTTGTGAGCAGACTCGCTGAAAAAATAGGGGTTAGTCCGTTGCCGAGACCCATAGAAATAAATCCCCCACGGGAATATCCCTTCATACTAGTTTCGTCAGCTCACATACTTTATACCCACACCCAGTTTGAAGACGTCTACGGTCCTGTTCCACCTGAAATTCTAGTGAATGGCATTGACTTAGATTCATTAGGAGTCCGAGATGGAGAAGTAGTCAAGGTCTATAACGATAAAGCCAGTGTGAAACTAGTAGCCAGGAAAAGCGATAAAGTCCCACCAGGGGTCGTCTTTACCTACAGGTCATGTAAAACTTTAGATGGGAAAAGAATAAATGTGTTAACCAGTGATGAGATAGATGAATTAGGTGGATCCACATTAAACACTACCTTCGTAAACCTGAGACGCCTTCCTTAAAATAGAAAGCTCCTCCCGGGAGCCATTATAATCTTTTGAAAAATACTTTAATAAATTTTATAAAAAGGTACCAACAATTTTAGTCATCCCCATCATCTGCTATCTTCAGGTATATCGGTAGAGCCATTATAATAGCTGTAAAGCCGAAGAGGTATGCTAGCTTCGGGGATCCTAGATCGCTTAAAACCCCATAACAGCCATTCCCAGGGCGCTAAAAGGTAACATTAGTGTTCTACGAAGACTTATCACAGTCGCTCTCTCACTACTTGGAATATATTTGTTGATCCATGCACCGATTACCGGGCCGATTATTCCAATTTCAATCTCAAAGGGTAAGCCGATAACTATGAAAATATATGGATTTTTACGAAAGTTAATGCAAGGAAAGCCAGCGACATTGAAGATAATGCTAAAACTACTGTATTCTTATAGTTTAAACGTTTAACTAATCTGCCACCTATGTAGCTGCCTAGCCCCATCGTAGCCATAAATACTGAACTTGCCAGGCCCAGCAACCATTCACTAGCTCCTAGATCCTCCATGTAAGGAGCCCACGTTAAGGTGAAGTTAGGTATGCTAAGAGCAATGAAGAATGATCCCACCGTTAATAGGACCAGTGGTTTACTTTTAATAATGACATAGGCACCTTTCTTTAAAAATTCCCTATATCTCCTTTTTCTAGATTCAAAGATTTCGTCTCTGCCACGGGTCCAGTATAAGGCGAGTAAGGATGCTGAGAACGCTGAGCAGGCGCCAACCACGAAAGGTAGCTCTAGACTATGTTCAGCTATTAGCCCACCGACAAATCCCCCACCGCACTAGAAGACAAGGACAATATGTTCGCGTTTCCCAGTATCACAGCCAGCTCGTGCTCCCTGCCTTCCTTCCTTAAGGAATCAACCAACCATGCCATAAAAGCACCGCCATACAGCTGTGTTAAAGTGTCATTAAATTCCATCCCATGAATATCTATCCCATTTAATTATCCCATACATTTTCCGGGGAACGATACCGTTAAGAGGTAAGAGTAAAAATATTAGAGACAGGTGTTCGCATTAGGTGGTTTAATTTGAAGCCACTTAGTTCAGTAATAAAGAAGAGAGCTGAAAGAGCCTTGGATGCCGCTGAAATTCTCATGAAACACGGTTTTTACGATACTGTGGCTTTCCTCGCAGGTTATGCTACACTTTTATATACTAGAGCTGTTTTACTCGACCTATTAGGAGAATATCCTAAAACATTAGGTTTAAGAGACTTATTACTGATTTTGAGGGATGTTTATCAAAAATGCATGAGATTTGAAGAAGCCGAGAGAATACGCATATATCTTACGAAAGAAAAGGAGTCCTTACTATTACTAGAAGACGCTTACCTCCACCAGGAGACTTCCATAAAATATTATAGTAAAGAAGAAAGTAGCGAAATACTGGTATTCGCTAGGAAATTCTTTAGATTCATCGGAGAACTTTCGACAAAGATGAATAATAGTCAACCAGCTACATCCCATCAATATTAGATAGTTCCTCTCAAAAACTTATAGCCAATAAGCACAATAATATTGGTGATTGTCGTCTTCCAGAACGAGTGAGAGAGTTCATACCCATCATATGGGGGTTCATTTGTTTAAATTTAAAGCTCTCAATTTACTGGTCGTTAGACTAAGGTTTATTTCACCCTAGTCTTTAAAAACATAAAAAATAGTATTTTCTATTAAAAATCTATATTTTCTCCTATTCCAGCTGTATATCTACCTTCTTCTAAACCTTCTTTTAGGAGATCTACGGAAGCCGGTTCTACGGAAGCTGGACCTAAAGTCTGGTATAACTTGTTCAGAGAGGTTGTTCTCTCTGTTGACTTCCTCTATGTCTTCAGCCGACTTTTCTACGGAACCGTATCGTCCTATGTTAAGCCTTAGGGAGTTTCTAAAAACGTTTACGTAGCCGTTTTTGATTACCACAGTGGAACCTTCCAGGTCTCTAAGGGTATCTATATTCTCGTCCCATAAAGTCATCTTTATAACGCCTGTTTCGTCCCCAACTAGAGCTTCAGCAACCCTATGTTCTGCTCCATCTCGTCTGGTCACTACTATTCTCTCGGTACCTATCTCCAAAACCTTTACTCTTACATCGAAATTTCTAGAATCTAGGTTTAGTTCTCTTATTTTCACGAACCTATCTTCTCCCATTCCAACCACTTAGGTTTATACGCTTCTTTAACGGAGGAAACCCCTATTAATACTTTTCTATTAAAAAGTAAATGAATTAACTTTGCTGTGCCGAAAAATGTAAACTCACTGAAACATGAGTACATTTTATTGGAGATTTAAAGAAAAATAAAGTGAAGGGATGAGTTTTTAATATGCGAGCGTTTTCCAGGATCTTCGCCCTTAGCCTAGCCTCCTCCAGGGAAGTTGAGGGTGAATGTTTGGACACTACTAGAATCCCGATATTTTTAAAACCGTATTTGAAGTCCCTTGGATTACCCAGAACGTGAAGTGTAGCATCCTCTTCTAGAAGTTTTCGTGTCTCTTCTGCCAGCCTTTCAATCCACACAGCCCATGTTTCCACATACCATAATCTTTCAACAAGTTTAACGTAGGCTTGTCTTATGAGACTAGACTTCATCGTCACACTCCGCCCATCCCCTACCACTTCTTCTATTTAAAGCTATATCTTTCGTATCTGAGGTGGAAACCTTCTTCCCATCCGCTTATACATATAAGTTATCGGAAAATATTTATTTTCCATTTAGGGTATACCTAAATTAGGTAGATCCTAAATGTTAAACAAAAATCTTCTTAGATGCCTACTCCTCGCCTTAATGTACTTTCTCCCTATAGTTATAATTTATTCTCAGCCAGAAAAAGAGGCGGGAAAAGTAACCGTGGTGGCTACTTTACCGCCTTTAGCCAGTTTGGTTAAGACCGTGGGTGGAGAAAAGGTTGATGTAAAATACCTTGTTCCAGCAGCTAGCGACCCCCACCAGTATATCCCTACTTTAAGTGATGTAGCCATGGTTTCTACATGCGATCTCTTTGTGGAGGTGGGTAAAGAACCCTTTTTAGGGTCTCTTCCCGATAAACGCGGAAAAATGAGGTTAAGCTGGATAAACTGGACTAATGCTAATCTCACTATAAGAAGAGGAAACCCGCACTACATATGGCTGTATCCTGAGAACTTTAAGAAAATAGCGTATCTTGTAGCGGAAACCCTCTCCAAATTAAAACCAGAGTATAAACAGTATTTTATGATGAAAGCAGAGGAATTCTCCAGGGAAATCGATGAACTCGTTTCTTGGATTAAAAACTATCTGGAGGTTCATGGAGCCAATAAATACGCAGTCGGGTTAATAGGCTCCCATTTCACCCCCCTTATAGAAGCTCTTGGACTCAATTATGTTGGACCTCTAGTTGAAACGGAAGGTGGAGCCCCTTCAATGGGAGACGTAGACCGCTTCCTAAATGAGGCCCGAAAAAGAAACATACGGGTTATAGTAGTGTTGGTGACCCAAAAAGACTCTGATGAAGGAAGACTGGCTAGAAGCATAGCAAAGGAACTCGGAGTAGGGATAGTTTATCTTCATGGATTACAGTTTAAGGCTGAAGACAGTATAATAGAATATTATAAGTATACGGTAACAGCTCTAGTAGCATCGCTAGAGCATGGCTCGATTCAAGAAGAAGAGGGGTTTAGATGGGATCTGCTTTCACTGATCCTTGCAGCTACCCTGGCAGGTGAAACGATAATTCTCTTGAGATGGAGGAGGTCGATATGAGGAAGAGGAGTATAGATTACCTTCTGGCCATCTATAGGCTTTCGGAATTCTCCTACGCTAGACTAACCGACATCGCTAAAGCCAGCAATGTAAAGCCACCTACGGCGGCAGAGGCCCTGGAAAAGCTGAGTGAAGACGGCCTTGTGGAAAGATGGCCTCGTAGAGGCTACCGGTTAACTGAAAAAGGCGCTAGACTTGTGCTCGTTTTCATAAGAAAACACCGATTACTTGAATCTTTCCTGGTGAATGAATTAGCCTACGACTCCTCAACAGCCTGTAAACTAGCCTCAGAGTTCGACGCCTACGTTCCCGAAGAAATCATTGAACGGCTTTGCTCTAGACTAGGCCACCCAAATAAATGTCCACACGGTTTCCCCATACCGCCGGGATCCTGTGAATGCTCCAAATGGAGAGTAAGGGATCAAGGTGAGGGTCCATGAAGCCTCTAATAGAGTTTGTTGGCGTAGATGTGAGTTACGGTACAGAGATAGTGCTTCACGACATAACATTTAGGGTGGATCAACCGGAGTTTGTAGCAATTGTCGGGCCGAATGGTGCGGGTAAAACCACTTTGCTTAAAACATCCCTTGGCATCATTAAACCCTTGAAGGGTACTGTTACGGTTTTAGGAGAAAATGTTATGGAAAAGCCGTGGAAAATAAGGCGGATGGTTGGGTACGTTCCCCAGCGCGAACGTTTCGACTATACAATGCCGGCACTTGTAAAGGATATTGTTTTAATGGGTAGAGCTCTCAGACGTAAAGTAGGAGAACCTCTAAGGAAAGCAGATTACCGTGCGGCAGAGTGGGCTTTAAGAAAGGTCGGTCTAATGGATTTATGGAATGAGCCCTTCTCCCATCTTTCCGGTGGTCAGCAACAAAGGGTTTTTATTGCACGCGCCTTAGCGGCCGAACCCCGCCTCCTCCTTCTCGATGAACCGTTCTCAGGCGTGGATATTGAGTCGCAGGAGATAATAGTTAAGGTGCTCAAAGAATACAAGAGTAAGGGTGTTGGTGTACTTGTCGTCGTCCATGATTTAAATCCATTGCTAGAGGTCGTCGATAAGATCCTGCTACTCAACAGGAGGATTCTAGCTTTCGGTAAACCAGCTGAGATTGTGGAAAGTAGCTTGCTTTCAAAGACCTTTCAGAGACCAGTAAAGGTGCTTCAGGCTGGGGGAGTATACTTTATACTGGGAGCTGATTCCCATGCATGAAATAATGGTTACCACCATTACGTTAAAGGCATTGGTAGCCGCCCTACTGGCCTCCTCCCTATCGGCGGTCCTAGGAGTATACGTAGTGTTGCGTAGACTTTCCTCCCTAGGAGCCGCAATAGCGCATACAACGTTTGCTGGCGCCCTTGTATCCTACATCATCAGCCTAGACCCCATTATAGGATCAATGTTCTTTGGATTAGGATTAGCTTTGCTTATTTCCTATAGTAGAGCAGGAAAGGAAGGATTCGCTGAATCCATAGTAGGAGCCGCGTTCGGCATCTCGGCAGCAGTCGCAGCCCTAGCTTTATCGTTTTCACGCGAATACTCAAGCATTGCTTTTTCATACCTCGTCGGCGACGTCCTTGGCGTAAGCGACCGTGAACTCATAGTCTTAGCTTTAACCTTCATTCTAATAGTTACATTGATAATACTGTTTTATAAGGAATTAAAGTATTCAACACTTGACCCGGAGACAAGCGAAGCCATGGGCCTCAGGGTTTCAATATACGAGTACTTTTTCAATGTATTGACGTCACTCGTCCTTGTGGCAGAAATAAGAATAGTTGGCCTAATATTGGCGGAAGTCTATCTGGTTGCCCCAGCCGCTGCAGCACTCCAATTTACCCACAGCATCGAGGGAACATTAATGCTAGCGATAATAATGGCGGTTTCATCGGCGCTAGGAGGATTCATGCTATCTTTCTCATTTAACACCCCCGTAAGCGCTACCATAGGCATCCTAATATCACTCATCTACGTCATCTCCCTACTAGTGTCCCCCAAAAGAAAGGGCAAGTGTTCGGTTGCTTCCCTACGGCCAAAACGTAAAATATGAAGATGCTGGCTAACAGCGGCTCTAAATACACCTCTTTTACACCTAAAATATTACTATTATATAGACCTTGCCATATTTTCTTCTCTGCAAAAGTTTTATAATATTAAGGTAAATTTCATCTCAATCTTAGGATGTGTTCTTTATGACGCTAAAACTATTATTTTCACAAATAGAACTTTGCATATACAAAATAGATGTTTATTTTTTACCCTATATATTATCTTTAAACGAATAAGTAAAGGTTTAAATACTATGGTATCTATTAATAATATGCCGCCAGGAAGTACGCCTAATATCCCGCAAGAGCAAGGTGCACCAAAGCAAGGAAACCGGAGGGGAACCTTCGGAATCCTTGCCGAGGTGCCCGAGCTCAAGTGGGATATTGGGCTTAGGCCTGGCGGTTTTTATTTTTGTAAGGTAGGTTAGTTAATGAAAAGTTTTTACTATCTTCGAGGTAAAAGTGGAATGGATGTATAAAAATTCTATGTAAATGTTAATAATGGTATTTGAATAATTATTTTACAGATAAACTATGTTGTCAGATAGCATAAAAGATTTTTATAGTATGGAGGTTGCCGATAATCAGCTGGCAGTACTTTATGTTGGTGCTTCTTGCGTCCTAGTGAAAACAAGTGATACAATTTTTCTCTTTGATCCGGCAACGTTTTTGGATGAATCATTGGACCAGCTGAAGAAAGTAGATTTCCTATTCTACACCCATGACCATTACGATCACTTTAACCTTGATTCTACGCTCAAAATCTATAACATTGCTTCGTGTATAGTTTTTGCTGAACCAAAAGTTTACGTGGCGTTGAAAGAGTATTTTCCTTCACGTAGTCTCATAAACGCTAAGCCGGGACTCAAGGGCCGCGTAAAAGGTTTTAGGTTGAATTGTATCAAAGGAAAACACGTTGGTCCAATAACTCTCTACCATGTTTCCTTTGAGGGGCGTTTCTCCTTTTTCCATGGCGGGGATTCAGGCTATGTTCCACTAGCCGATTTCAGGGACACTACCGTCGCTTTTCTTCCTACAGGGTATCCTTCGCCGACGGCCTCCCCCAGAGACGCATATAGGATGGCTATTGACTTGAATCCCAGGTTTATAGTTGCATTCCATGGAAGTAAGGATGAACATAAGGAGTTTGAGAGTTTAGTGAAGGAGGGACTCCCCGAGACAAAGGTGTATGCACCACAGCCCGGAGAAATTATAAAAATAACTTTTTAATTTTAAATTCCTATTTTTCTTCCTCTTCGCTTTTTGATTCAATTAACTTACTTATTTTTTCTAGAGGTGCCAGTAGTTTAAACACCTCCATCGGTAGAACTATCTTTGTTGAAGGAGATCTAGCTATTTCCCTTAATGCTTCAAAATACTGTAGGAGGAGCGTTTTAGAATCGAGTTTCATGGCTACATCATTCACCATATTTAGGTACGTTGATAAACCTTCGGCACGGAGAATAGTGGCCTGCTTTTCCCCTTCAGCCCTTAGGATAGCCGATATTTTATCTCCCTCCGCCACACGGATTGTGGATTCCCTCTTGCCTTCGGCCTCCGTCACCATGGCTCTCCTGTTACGTTCAGCAGCCATCTGTTTAATCATAGCCTCCTGAACATCCCGTGGAGGCAGGATTTCCCTTATTTCAACTGCAGTTACTTTGACCCCCCATCTTGCCGTTACTTCATCTAGCTTAGCCCGTAGAACCTCGTTTATGTATTCTCTTTTAGCTAGAACATGGTCTAGCTCTATGTCTCCAACCACAGCTCTCAGGGTTGTGGTGGCTATACCTATAGCCGCCCCCTTAAAGTCCCGTATTTCTAGAATGCTTTTCATCGGGTCTACGACTTTAAAGTATATGAGGAAGTCTATGTCAACCGGGGCATTATCCTTGGTTATGCACGTTTGACGAGATACCTCTATGAATTGCTCCCTTAAATCCACTATTAATCCCTTATCGATGAAAGGTACCAGGACAACTAGTCCAGGACCTTTAATGGCTATGGCTCTACCAAGCCGAAATACCACTAATCTCTGGTATTCCGGGATTATTTTAACATAGGTTAAAACTATGGCTAAAATGAATAGGAGGAAAACCAGCAAAAGGATCAACTGAAATAAGCCCTGAAGTAGGATCGCCCAAAGCATGTTTTTCACCAGTATATTTATGTTTGGTGGTTGTTTATTTTTTCTACTATGAGAGTGAGTCCCTCTACATTAATAACCCTTACTTTATCCCCTTTTTCTATTAATCTGTCCGACACAGCAGTCCATTCCTCCCCCTCCATGTAAACTACGCCCCTTTCCCCAGGCTTTATAACTGTTTTGGCGTAACCTTCTTTCCCAAGAAGTTTCTCTCTATAGTCTGGTTTCTTGAGTTTAATGGCTTCCCCAGCCTTGTATATTATAAACAGTAGGAGGATCGATACAGCCCCGGTGAATACCATTACTGGTGGAGCATAGTTCCACAGGTTTATGTAAGGTTGTCTAAGATACTCTAAAAGTATTGCAAAGAGTAGAAGAGCTATTCCTGCGGCACCGAAAACCTGTAAACCGGGTTTCTTAAGCTCTATGAAAAGGGACACCAGCCCTAAGGACACTAGTATTAGGGTCATGATATTCCATCCTATAATCCCCATGACATAGAGTGAAATGGCAATCAATATTCCTCCAAGTATGCCCCATCCCTGGAAGCCTGTAGCCTTAACTTCAAGCAGTATGAGTAAAACCCCTACCACCAGCATTGCTAAGGCTAGCCCTGGATCGAAGAGAACGGCCGCCAGCTCGACGAAGAGATCCTCTTTCACCGTGTAGACAACTGCGTTGCTTAATCCCCTGGCGCTCAATAAGGCCTTCAAGTCATTTACATACCCCTCTGCTAACCCAAGTTCCACGGCTTCTCTAGCTGTGAAGGACCTATTCTTTTCAACCATTTCCTCGAGTAGACCTATAACAGTGGCGTTAAGGCTTTTTCTTTCGGCTAAACTTCGGATACGCGCCTTAACATATGCTATGACCTTCTCATCCTCAGGGTAAGGGCGACAGGCTCCTACAACGGCACCCTCACCCACGTATATTAAATCACTACTCAACGCTATAATTGCTCCTGCCGAAACAGCTTTACCCCCGGGCGGAATCCACGTAACTTTAGGGATACTGAGTTTTGAAAGCTCTTCGATTATTTTATCCATGGAATAAAGGTAGCCTCCGTAAGTGTCCAGGATTATTATGAGCTCCTCTGCTTTTAGTTGAGAGACGAGATTAACAGCCCTTAACATAAGGGTGTATGCTCCCTCATTTATCGTCCCCTTAATTTCAACTACAACTACCTTTAACTCGCTTTCCTCAAAGGAATTTACGCTCGATAATAGTAGAAGAATAGAAATCAGGGCAATTATTAGCCCTTTTCTACCCAACCTTAGCATCATGTATTTATTTATAACTACTGTTTTTTATATTCTTCTCAATAAACTTATTATGGTAGCCTACAGGATGAAGTCGGCGCTAGTTAAAATCTTGTGGAGACAAGCGTTAAAAAACCTTGAAGTATCGGAAAAGCTTTTGGAAGAAGGCTTCTATAACTTCTCTGCATTCCATGCACATCAAGCCGCAGAGTACGCCCTTAAGACTGCTATAGTGTTTCTTCTCAGAGAACTACCTCCAAAAACCCATTTTTTACCCGAATTACTTTCAGCCCTACAAGATGAAGGGATAGAAGTTGAAGATATAAGGGAGGATACATTGGATCTAAACTTACATTACAGGATTTCCCTTGATCCTGAAGCTCTTGGTGGCCCCCCATATGAAACATATTCAAGGAGAATGGGGAAGCTGTGTTTAATGTGGGCCAGGAGGATTTTAAAATGGACGGAAAAACATCTACAGAAATAAGAAAACAGTTAGAGAAGTTTGTTGAAATCCTTAAAAGAGAACGTTTAGCTGTTTCCTCGGTGGTACTTTTCGGTTCGCGATCCAAGAACCTGCAGTTAAAGGAAAGCGACATAGATTTATTAATAATACTGAAGGAAACGGAACTAAGTTTCCACGAGAGGTTTTACAAGATCCACTCGCTCTGGAACAACATAATCCAGCTAGATGCACTAGTATTCACGGAAAAAGAGGTATTAAAACTGTTCAACAGAGGGCATATAGCCCTTTTCGATGCTCTGGAAAACGGATTAATAATTTATGATACAGGTTTCTTTAGGGAAATGAAAGAAAAATTTGCGATAGCGAAAAGAGATAAAAGGATTTACAGGAGTCGTAGAGGATGGTGGAGTATCAGAGAAATCTAGCAGTTCAAGGAGGGAGCACGATGAATCCCTGCACAAACCTTAAGGAAATAGTGCTTAGTGAGGTTAAAAAGAATGCTATACACAGCAACGAGATCATGGTGGTTTGTATAGGTAATCCTCTTCGGGGAGATGATGCCTTAGGACCCCTCGTCGCAGAATTGTTGCAGAAAGAGGGATTTAAAGACAATGTGATTAACGCAGAAAACGCCCTTGAAAGTTTTATAGATGAAATATCCTCCAGGAAACCTAAAGTTATAATATTTGTTGATGCGGTTGATGCAAGGCTTCATCCTGGAGACCTAGTATTTGCAGAGGTCGAGAAAACATTAAAACACATGGTCTCTTACAGCACGCACGCCATACCCCTACCTTTATTACTTAAAGTTATGGGAAACCCGAAAGGATACATACTTGGGGCGCAAGCCAAAACCCTGGAAATAGGCCGTAAACCTTCCAGAGAAATTAAGGAAAGCGCTAGGAGAATAGTAGATATAATTAAAAGTGTTCTGACTGTTCTGGACAAACCTTAATTCATGTTCCAGCTGAAACAAGAAAACAGATCCATCGTCCTCACCGTTCACCTCATCTGTAGTTTTATGTTTCTGAGTGTGTTATTCTGTATTTGCTGCGGGAGCCTAGTAGTCATCGTTATTTTATTATATTCTAGGCTTAAAAGTTTTATTTGGGGATGGCGCATTCTGGGATGCACGATGAGGTTACGAGGAAATACGGCTTAGATAAACATACAGCGTCAACACACCTAATAGCACTAAGAGACATAGAAAGACACACCACAATACAGAAAACTACATCTCAACGTTTCATACCCCATTCTTTTATGAAAAACATTAGGAGAGCTTTAGCGACATTATTAAACCTCTATTATTCAAAAAGAGGAAAAATGCTCCGGGCTGAGAGAAGTAGAAAAACAACAAGGAAGATGCCGTTCTAAGAGTTTTGAAGAGCTTGAAGGCAAATAACTCCCTCAATGTACATGTATTTACTAAGACCTAGGAGCAACTTAGCGACCACTCGAGTTAGGTCGGCTTACTAAATACGGCGACGAAAAATCGACCGAAGTCTTGGACTTCATTTACAGAAAAACTATTTTTCTCTGCTAGCTCGAGAAACTCCTCTTTATTCATATAGATGTCACAGAACTTATGAATTTGCACGAGCTCGTCTACCGTAAAACCTATAGTTGATTCAACTTTGGAACTATCCCACCTAGTGATACCGAGGCTTTCCCTTACTATTAGCTTACCGCTCGATCCGAGTACTCGGAAGGTTTCGCGTAAAGCTTTTGAGTACCTTTTTGATAGAATATTTTACAGAGTTCCACTAAAATGAGCATACTCGGATCGCTTATTTTACCAGTAACTCTTTCATAGACTCCAGATCCACCAATAAGCACTAGGGCATCATACCCATTCGCTATTCCTTAAGCTTATTCTTAACATTCTATATATAGTACGTATACTGAATGCCAACAGTCTTATTTTTAGTACTTTCTTACCCTTAATACAATGCCTACTACTATAGCTGTGATGATTGCTATAATAGTCATAATGATTCCCTTGCCCATCAATAGAATAGTGTTGCTCTAGTAATATGAACCTATTCCTATTAAGCATTAAAAATAAAACTTAGGATACATACTTAGTAAGATTAAAATTTAAAAATAATAAATAGTAGTACAAGGCTAAATAGGGTGTATTTCTGAATTCTTTATAAATAAGATACTTTCTGTCCATTAAAGTGAATAAAGAATTCATTTTTATAATTCTAACAATATTTCCCAAGGCTCTTCGAAAGAAAGTATAGATGAAATAAAGGATATACCTAAGAACCTAGAATGAGAAATATAATTCTAAGTTGACCTAAATAATGGTTAAGAAAAAGCTAGAAGGGATATGTAATATCTAGTGACAACATCCAGATGATAGAATGACTATTGTTGAGCATACGAACTTAGTACACAGGTGATAATAGCTTTTAGTAGAAGTTCACGGAGTCCAGCCGAAAAATAATTTTACACTATTTTCAGCAAATAAAACTGTTCTCCAAATCAGACCAGCAAATAAAAGACCATAAATTATTGAGATTATTGTTAAACCTACTGCTTTTTTAAATCCGAATTCTCTAATGAGCATCCCTAAAGCAATTATGCATGGAATTCCCATAGTGCCTGCTACACCAAACGTGTATATTTGAATAGGAGTTAATATTAGTGATATTTTACTACCTAAGACTGATATAAGCATCGCTCCAGTTAGATCCTTCTGCAAGAAACCGAAAACCAAGGGAATAAGGGTTATAATAGGCAAACCCAGCCAGATAGCAATTGGTGAAAGAGGCTCTATTATTACATTAACAAGACCTAGTATCTTTAAAATACTATAAGCTATTCCTCCAAGTACTAACAAGGGCATAACTATGTATACAAAATCCCTCATCCTAATCCAGCTTTTAGCAAGAACATTTTTAACCAGAGGCTTCCTGTAAGGAGGTAATTCTAAAAGTAGGGGTTCTCTCTCTATGTGAATAATTTTCTTTATTCCAAGAGCCCAAATCAAGTCAGCAACTAGTAAAGTAGCAAAAACAGAAAAAGCTAATTTTATGCCTCCATAAAATCCAATTATCCCCATTATTATTGCAATTCTTGAGGAACAAGGTATAAAAGCAAATAGTGAGGCAGTATGAAATTGCTCTTTTTTAGATGACAGGACTCTGGTAGCTCTAATTGCTGGTGCGGTGCAACCAAAACCTAATGCTAAAGGAATAAATGATTTTCCAGGCAAACCTAGTTTTCTCAAAAATCTTTCTGCATTAACAATAAACCTCGAAAGAAGTCCTACATCCTCCAGTAATCCCAGAAGTAGATAAAATAAGAATACATATGGCAAAGCAATAGAAACTCCTGTTACAAGCCCTGCTAAACCTTGAGCTAATATCATAGCGATAATAGGATGTTCTACTGCACCAAAAGAGGAAAAAAGACTCTCGGTCGAACTCATAATAACCTCTTGTATCAAATTGCCAAGATGTAGCAATACCCCAAAGATTACGAGAAAAAATAGGCCAGTAATAATTGGGCCCCAGGTTTTATGCAAGAGAACCTGGTCGATCTTCTCTTCAATTCTTTCTCTTCTAATTTCTCCTTTCTCTAAAGGAATTATCTGGGTAACCTTTTCTGCTATAAATGATGCTGTACCATATCTAGTTATGGATATATCCTTCGCAACTTCTGGATACTCTTTTAAGTCTTCTTTAACATCTTCAACCACTCTCTCATCCTTCAAATATTTATAAAAATCTCTATCTCCTTCCAAAATCCTTATTGCTATAAACCTCTTTGGCATAGAAGTTTCCTTTAACTGTGATGATATTTTATCTATAGCCTTTTCTATATGATCATCATATTCAATAGTGAAAGTTTTCTTCGGTATTTCTTTAATCTTTAAAACTGTATCTACAAGTTTATCTATTCCTTTCTTTGTTAAAGGATTTATAGGAACAACAGGAATGCGAAGAATTTTCTCTAGTTTTTCGCAATCAATTTCTATACCCCTCTTTTTAGCATCTTCTACAAAATTTAAAGCTAAAATGGTAGGTATATAAGCCTCTAGCACCTGCAGGACCATATAAAGACTTCTTTCAAGAGAAGTTGCATCAACAACTGCTATTACCCCGTCTTTATCTTCTTCAAATAAAGCTTTTTCAGCAACTTTTTCTTCTTCGCTTCTATCAGAAATAGAGTATATCCCTGGAGTATCCACAAACTCAATTTCCATATTGCTAATTTTCTTTTTGGCTTTAGTTACTTCAACTGTAGTTCCAGGGTAATTGGATACCGTAGCTCTTGGCCCAACCAATGCATTAAGTAAAGAAGATTTCCCTACATTTGGCTGCCCAATTAATAATACTTTAAGATCGTTCATATCTCTAACATTTTACCTTTTTTATATATTGTCTGATCGCATCTCGTAATGAATTTATAGCTATTTCCGCACAGTCATACTTATGTCTTGGTAAACCTTTTTCTCCTTCTTTTAAATGTTCTACCACATCATTTAATGATAACTTCAATGCCTCTTCAAGCCTTTTACCTTTTGCTAACTCAGTTATTGCAGAACCAGAAGAACCTGCACCAGCACAACCAGTGTATATAAATTTTGCATCTTTTATTATACCCTCTTCAATTCTTAAATACATTATTATAGTGTCTCCACATTTACCAGTATAACTTCCAATAGCATCTGCTCCCTCTATTTTACCAACATTATGATCGCTTTCTAAATAGTTGATCGCCTTTTCTGAAAAACCAGCATTTCTTAATAGTTCCAATTTTTCTTTTAAAAACTTAGCCATTTTGTTCTCCTTTAAATTTTTAATACTTTAATTTCTTTTACTATATCTTTATCTAAAACAAATTTTTTATTTTTTACTTCAATAACGATACCATTCGGAATTTCATTTACTATTTTTATTTCTTCTCCTGGAAATATCCCCATACTAACTATTCTTTCAAATAGTCCATCGTCTAATATATTGATATCAGTGATTAAACCCTCAGTATGTAATTTAAACTCTGTTAGAGGGATTCCTCTTTCTTCGAACGTATGCAACTTTTTGATATTCCTGATAACCTCTTCAGAGACATAATGCTCAAGGACATGTGCTTTTCTATGTGCTGCTCTTTCATCTAAGGTTTTCTTAAAATATTCTTCAAGAACGAGATGCTTTTTTAAAATATCTTCAGATTCTTTTTGTCCAATTTCTGTTAATTTAATAAAATTTCCCTCGGTTTCTATTAACTTTTTTCTCTCAAGCTCTTTAAGTGCTTTAGATATAAAAAAAGAGGAAACTTTAACTTTTGTTTTTATGGAATCTAGTGATACCCTTTTTTCCTCTGCTAATATTCTTAATATATCTTCTTTTACTATTTTCAAGATATCAGAGTCAGCCATACTACTACCATGCTATTACTGCAACTAGCATGCTTAATAGTGTTTCTTTTTAAGATAGGATAAAGTAAATTTCGGGCGATATTTTGCAAGTAAAAGAAAAGAGTCTATGACAATTAGGGGAATTTTCGATTTCCTCTTTTATTCGCTGTTAAGCGAAGCGCAAAATTGATAAGACCTTTTATCTAATTTCAATTATTCTTCCTGCTCCTCCCTCAATATATCTCTCCGGGTAAAGAAACTTTATCTCTGACTTATATTGAGTGCGATGTGTAGGACAGATTAAATTCAAGTCCTTCAAGGACTCAGGTCTTGTTCCATGCAAACCTCCTATAATACCATAAACTTTACCGAATTGAGAAGCTACCTGTAGAATATGCTCCATTCATGGATGAGACATCCAGCTATGATTACAATACCTTTTCCCGTTTCAACACAGAGGGATTGTTCTATTCCCTCTAGCTCTCCAGTAGAGTAGATCCCCTCGTAAAGCTTTGTAGGCTTTTTCACTTCAATGACTTCTCTTACATTCCTTGCTTCAGAAAAGTAAGAAGGAATCCAGAGTTTACTTGTTTATTTAAGCGAAGAAAAGACAAGAGACCCTGTTTCCTCTATCTGTATCATTCTATGTATTTTGTTTCATTGTGGTGTGGTTTCATTGGTTCCGTCTCGCCTATAACCCTTTTGTTAGGGTT
>Ga0180301_10000173_pt1 | contig 48013 bp, 45 predicted proteins | sample GuaBasSediGuay16_FD_121797 | JGI IMG/M metagenome (GOLD analysis project Ga0180301, IMG submission 121797) | Subseafloor sediment microbial communities from Guaymas Basin, Gulf of California, Mexico - Guay16, Core 4569-2, 12-15 cm | ecosystem: Environmental > Aquatic > Marine > Hydrothermal... | reverse complement strand
TTCCGAGATATAGCGGAAAATACACTTTGTCAATCCAGCTTATACGTCCATTGATGCCTCACCTTTAGCTAAGAAACTCCACGACATCGGCTTATCTGTTAGCACTCAGGTACCTAAGCCTACGAAAGTCTATTAATGTCTATGAAAAGTGAAACTGTTTCACAAGGCGTCTTCCAAGAGCATTAACGCATCCCTGTTCTCAGTTAAGTATTCAACTAACTCAGGTTCCAGCTGTCCAGCCTCCTCTATAAGTCTTATTAAGCTATGTGTTCTAGGAAAGCAGCCTATCTTCAGTGCAAGAAAGTACTTAATAAGCAACTGTAAAGCCTGTTCAAGCAAAAATATGGTCCAGTCGTAGTCGGCTTTCTCGAAGGCGTCGAGCGCCCGTTGACAGGCCTTTACACCTCTTTCTTTTAAAATTAATATTTCTTCCTATCGTATTTTTCAATCTAGATATTTAGGAAGAGTTTTTAAAGCTTGAGTCCACAACCTGGAAACATATAAGTTAATTTTTCGTTGATGAGTTAGTGTCTTAGAATATATGCAGAGGAAGAGAAGGCTACAGATAATAGAGTACTACAATAAGCTTTCCAGCGTATATGAGAAGCTTTACGGGGAAGAGCAGGTAGCAAAGTATCGGGTAATTTCAAGGAGGGTTTCTCCAAGAGGCAGGATAGGGGACTTTGGATGCGGCACAGGGCTATATCTAGTTGAACTAGCGCGAAACAGAAACGTGGAGATGGTTGTGGGGATTGATGCATCCATTGGTATGCTGAGTAAAGCTAAGGAGAAGAAAAACGAGGCAGTTGAGTTGATCGCGGGAGATATATGTCTTCTGCCCCTACGACCCAACTCTCTAGATTTTGCCTACTCTATAACGGTGATAGATGATGCCGAAACCCTATACACGTTCCTCAATGAAGTCAAGGATGTTTTGAGAAGCGGTATCCTGGTACTTGGAGTTCTAAGAAAAAGTCTCTTATCCAGCGAAAATATAGAGAAAATAGTTAATGACTGTGGATTTAAGATCTCTTGCAGAATGGATGTTCCTACGGTAAAGGATATTATACTAGTTTGCCGTGAAGAAAATGAGTAAGGTTGGGGGAATGGAAGGCAATCATATTTTACTGGATAATCCCCCGCTTAAAGAGGCATACAGGTTCCTTCGAAAAGGACTCGCGGGCAAGATGCTTGTGTTCTTTATTGCCGACTGTGAAGTTTCCTATCGGGGCCGTGCTCGTTCTTATCTTTCTCGTGGAGAAAGACTTATTGTAATCAAGCCTGATGGCTCGCTTCTCATACATAGAGATAAAGGCTATGAACCCGTTAACTGGCAGCCGCCGGACACCGTGATTTCCACACGCCTCACCGATAACCATCTTCTTGTAAAAAGCGTTAGGAAAAGTGTAAACGAGGTGGTCGAAATCCATATTTTTGATCTGAAGGTTCTGGGATGCTATAGGCTAAAGGATATAGGTACATTCACTATGTATGGTAGAGAAGAAGATATGAAGAAGGCTATTGAAATGTTCCCGTCCCTGATAGAGGAGGGGTTTAAGGTCCTTAGAACAGAGCGGAAAGTTAGGCCAGGTTTTATAGATGTCTTTGGTGTGGACTCTCAGGGGCGTCTAACAGTAGTGGAGCTTAAAAGCGGAACATCTTCGATGGATGCAGTATTACAATTAAAGAAATATGTAGATAGTTTAAAGAAAGAGCTAGGTGTTACAGAGATACGGGGGATCCTTGCCTCCCCCCGTATAACTAAAAGAGGACTACAGTTGCTTAAAACATTGAAGCTCGAGTATAAGCCACTTTCACCAGCTAAATGCTTAAAATATCTTGAAAGAAAAAAGGGGCTTAAGCTCTGAAATCTATAGCTCCAACTGAAAGCCTCGCCTTTTAGGGCGAAGCGGTGAAGAGGTCGAATGAGAAATATTCTTAAGGGAAAGGGTACTACAAAGGTATGGGACACACCCTTTATTATTTTGAAGAATTGCTGGAAGCTGGGTTAAATGACTGCGAGAAGAGAAGTGGATCTAGATAAACTTTTACCGTATCCTAGATGGAGGAAGGGACAATACGAGCTAGCTGAATTTATATACTCTAACCTGGGGGAAGGAAGAACATTACTTATCGAAGCTCCTACAGGCTTTGGGAAAACTATTCCAACTCTAATAGCCGCTTTCAAAAAGGGGGTTGAGGAAGAGAAGGACATAATTTATCTTGTTCGAACAAAAAACGAGGCTCAGGCCCCCTTCACAGAGCTGACCAATCTTAGGGCTAAGGTTGGTGTCGACATATGGTTTTCCGTATTCCAGAACAAGAGGGACGTGTGTGCATTCAAGGAATTCAGGATCCTCGATTACGAGGAGTTCCTACTTAGATGTAAGATGTTTAGAGATAGAGGTATCTGTCGATTCTTTCCAGAAGACTGCGAAAAAATATACAGTAAGGTAGCTGAACTGTTTTTCAACTCCAGGAGCCTCGAGGAAGCCTATGACAAAATTTTGTCCAATGGGATATGCCCTTACGAGGCTATGCGTTGCCTAAGCAGGGACTCGAACGTAATTATAGGCACCTACCCCTACATCTTTAAAGAAGACATCAGGAAGGTTTTCCTCCATTCTATAAACAAAAGACTTGAAGACTCAATATTGATAGTCGACGAGGCGCATAACCTACCCGAATACCTTATGAACACATTTTCTTTCCGTCTATCAGTTTTCGACCTGAAGATGGCTTCTAGAGAAGCATCAAAGTTCATGAGCAGGGAAATCTCTAGAGAATTTATCTCACTGATGAATCTGCTGGAAAAATGGATTAAAAGCCTTGCATCTACGATGAACAACGAAATAAAAATAGTGAGAAATTTCGGCGAGTTGATAGTGTTTGCAGACGATATCTCAAGGTTTAGAAGTGAGGTGAACGCTGCATACCTGCGTTACATAGCGAGGAGAAATACTGGACGCTCCTACCTTCTATACGTGTATAGGTGTTTAAGCAATGTTCTTAAAACGAGGATGCAGGGGTACATATTATATGTTTCGAAGACCCCTGTAACCGCCCTTGTATATCAGTGTATAAACCCATCTGTCAGGGTTGGGAAAATTTTCTCAAAGCCGTGGAGCGTAATCCTCATGAGCGGAACACTGCCATTAAGGGAATATCTCGAGCTTATGCTGGGGTTGAGGCGAGAAAGTACCGTGGAGTACAGGGTTGAAGGTAGAGTTAAGGAGGCTACAGAGATCTTCGTGGCAAAGGATGTAACCACCAAGTTTGAGGAAAGAAGCGAACACATGTTTGAGAAATACGCCGACTACATTTACAATATAAGTCGGCTAGCCCGTAACATCGTACTGGTTGTAGCCCCCTCCTACAACCTTCTACGTAAATTACTTAAACTATTATTGCTACGCGGCTTAAAGACGGTTATAATTGAAAGAGAGAACACCCGTATAGAGGGTATTGTAAGGAAGATTAAGGGGTTGCGTAGAAGGGGTGCAGAGACTATAGTTTTATTGGCTGTAGCTGGGGGTAAATTGACGGAAGGAATAGAAATTGTAGAGGATTCGAAAAGCCTCATAAATACTGTAGTTATAGTAGGTGTACCCTATCCTGAACCCTCCCCACTCACAGAGGAAATGATAAAGGAAATGAACAAATTGACTAGGGATCCCAGGAAAGCCTGGGAAAGCGTCTTTGAAGCCCCGGCTACGATCAAGATTCTGCAGGCGATTGGAAGAAGTCTGCGTTCAAAGAGGGATAAAGCAACAATATTTTTGTTAGATAGAAGATTCATAGAAAGGGATACCCTAAAAAATCTTGTTGAGCAGATGAATGAAGATTACAATATCATAACATTAGAAGATTTTAAGGGTTACCAATAATATGGCCAGTAATATTAAAGCTAACTTACCTGAAATAAATCAGATTTCTCCATGAAACTTCGGGCTGAAAGCTTTGATAAGCAAGTTCCTGGCCAAAGTATTTTACCTTTATTTATTTAAAAAGATTTATTAACATGTTCACCGTAATTATAGTAAGGGGATGTATGATATGTCTGTTAAGCTGAAAATTGTTTTTTCGCTTATTTTCTTCTATCTACTATTTGCATCTAGTCTATACTTGTTCGCTGTTTTAGGGTTGTTTGGTTCAGGCGATTTTATCCTTAGGGTTAGGGTTCTTGAGAGAGGTGTGGAGTCCCCTGCAATAATATTTCTACAAGCCCTTTATCCGGAGGGTTTCAGGACTATTTATATAGCTGAAACCCTTTCCGGCGTTGTGGACTTCAGTATACCTGTAGCTGGGCTGAAAAACATCTGGGATAATGTATATTCTTCGGCAGGGTGCCGGGCAACACCATCCTTTATTTTAACGGTGTACACTAAAGGTGGATTCTTCAAGGTCTACGCCTTTACATTGGATTGGAGCGAGTTTAAACCATATATTTTAGGGGGCTTCAAAGAGATAACACTGGATGCAGTAGACAAGATGAAGAGTGGAAAACCGAGGATAAGCTCGAATAGGATCATTTCCTTAAGCGAAAGAGAAAAAGATTTTTCGCTTCAACAGTATCCTCCGGGCCCTGGCTCGGAGCTGGCGGACTCGCATGAGGAAGCTGGACGGGTGAACCTGGTTAGGGTTGAAACGGATTCCTATAGCCGTGCGGTGGCGTCAATATACTACGAGTCTTCTAGAACTCTTCAGGTTTCGGTGGATGTTTTTAGCTTTGAGGTTATGAGATGGGATATAGGTGGGTATATAGGTTTGCAGGGCTCGACTAGTCGAGGTGCGGCCATAGAATCAGCCAACGATGTGAAGTACATTAGCATGGTGGCTACATATAGGTTTGAGCATTGGGTTCAATATATCCCAGACGAAAGGGAGGGATACATAGAGAAGCACTATTATTATGTTTACTGGAAGAACTTTCAACCAGATACTCTTTCGAGCGTGAAAGGCTTGTCGGCTAAAGTCAGCTATAACATAATAGAAACGGTTACTGGGAGGGGGTATGAGCCTGGAAGCCCCACAATGTACGAGGAATATAGCCTATCGCATTCAACCTATAATGTTGCTGTGGATGCAGGCTGGTTTATAGGGGTTCTAGAGGCAGCTGGAAAAATAAACCCGGTGGCGGCGTTAGTAACCTTGGTGGTGAATGTTCGAATACAGTATGGAGGATACACTGCAATGTCCATACATTTTCTTGCATGGGGATACAGCAACGTTACATTCAACGTATATCGCGCATCGACTAGTTTCGGATCTTTCCCCACAAGATACTGGAAGTTAATAAAAACATAAATTGTAAACATGCCAACAAAAGTTAACAGTACTTGACATTGTATCTCAAAGAGTTTAACCTAGTAACCTTGAAAAACATACTAAAAAAGGCTAAATTAATGAACATTAAGCCAAAAATGATTCATCTTCTTCATCTGATCTTAGATTGGTTTATTTAAGCACTATTTTTAAATTATTTTTTAAATAATGTTTTTATATAATTGACCACAAGCAAGGGAACTTTGTTACGGTTCTCGTATGATAGTTCGATGATCTGTGGTTTGTATTTATCGAGGATAAAGCGCGTGAACTTGAAGTTTTTAGCCTTCCTGTGTACTGTCCCTACTAATGGTTTACGGCTCTCAAAGGCGTATAAAACAGCTTCCTGAAACTCCCTTGAAAAAAGTTCCATCGGTCCTATTTCATCTATAAATACTATATCGGCATGTAGCACAGCGTTTTTTATCGACATGGATCCGAGTTCCGATAATGAACGTAAATCAACTCTATATTTTCCGACCCTCGGCCCCTCTAGAATATATATTGAAGCTAGAATCCCCTTCTTTCCAGTAGCTATGTCTATTAGCTCGAAACCCGTTCTCGAAGGACCTTCTCTAACTTCCTTAGTTACCATTCCCCCTATTTTTAGCCCCATCTTCTTACATTCTTCGATTATTTTGAGTAGGGCCGTTGTCTTACCTATACCCGGTCTTCCTGTCAGGAGGATCTTTAAAGTTCCTTCACCTGTCACTTTATTACCCCTGCATGCTCTTAATTAGAGTAGTAAATTGGAATTATAAGAATTAACCTAGCTTCAGGGGGGAAAGCAAGGAAACGCGTTCAGGAAGGGTTTTTGGAAGCCCGTAGGGGTTTATGCTTTTAAAGAGCTCCTGTTTAAAGAATCTTTTATAAAAGTAATTATAACGTTGAAAGTCGAAGTATTGATGGAAGAACATTGGTAACAGCATCGAATTAACGTCTAATGGATGGAGTTGAGAAACAGGGACACCTAATCCAACCGAATAAAAATCTAAAGCCACGAGGTAATGATCTTCCGAAATACTCCGTGTAAGATATGAATCTACATTTCCTCCATTACGTGAGATTTTCGATGCCAAATAATGGGCTAGTGATTTCCAGTCAAAGTCATACTTTTCCACAACTTTCTTCCAGAAATCGTTTTTACAGAAGTTTAATAACACCGTTTTGTAGATTGAGGCTATTCTTCCGGCATCCGTTTTCCTGCCGATTTTCGTGTAGTAGTTTATAAGGGTCTGAAGCGCCTTTACGGTGATTTCAATGTATTTCTGGACATTTTCGTCTTCTATCAATACGGGTTGGGAAAACTTCAAGTTGAAGGCCTCTAAACATGCTAGACGGAAAGCCTGTAAACAGGTTTTCTTCCAGAAATCCATTTTTACATTGAGGCTGTTTAGCCGTGGATCTAAAAGTATTTTCACACTGGATTTAATTAACTTCTTTAAAAACTCATGGGACTCAGCACCATGTACATCCTTGGAGAGGATGTACAAAATTTCTTCATTAATTCTACGGGCTACCTCTATCCTCATATAGTTTAAGAGAACTTTCCATGCTGAAGATAATATTCTAAGATGCGTTCGGTCTCCACACTTCTTGACGACCATAAAGAAGAAGTTTTTGGACTGTCCTTTATCTATGAAGCCATTCAACCAAGCAACATAGTCTACAGGAACCGAGGAAACAACCTTAACCCCGTTTAAGTTAAGAAGATCGATGGCTGGATTAGCCCCCTTTGCCCGAAAATCAGCATTACTAATTAAAGAACTTGGGTGAACAATGTTTAGCGAGGGTAAAACCTCCAAAAGAAAATCTAGTTTATGTACTTGTTTTTCCAACTTTCTCTCGTCATCTGAGAGATAGATAACTGAGTAAACAGATTCATATTTTTCTAGGATCTCCTTCAATACACTAGTAGGAAAGTCATCTAAATCTAGGTAAACCGTATAGAAAAGAGGGTAAATGTTTTTCACATGTAAGTCGGGAAAAACTTGTCCACACGGCTTTCCACCGCTATAATGTTGCTGTAGGAAAGACAATATAATTTTATTAAAGTCTCCTGAAACATCGTATTCTTTCTTCATTTTTTCGATGTTTAAGGCTATGATAGAGGTTAACTCCTGAAATTGAGTGTTGCTGGTTGCCCCTACCGTAAGAAGAATATTTTCCACTCTACGGATTTCATCTAAAAATTTCTCAAAAAAGAAACTTAGATTAACGTCGATAACCGTGCTTACTATGTCTCTCCCAAGCGAAAAATATAGATCCCAGAAAGGATTAAACGAAAAACTCATCGTGAAGTTTTTACCATACTGGTTATTCAAAATTCCTTTGAATTCCCGCCATGTTTCAGGGGTAAACTCCTCAAATAAGCCTATTGCTACGGGGTCAAAACCTATACTAATGTTTTCTCTCATAAGATACTTCATTTTTTCCAGAATCTCTTCGATTAAAACCACAGCATTATACGACATGTCTTTAATGCTTTGTCCATGTATATTAATGTGAAAAAGCCTTTTCTTTGCGTAGTTCTTCTTTTTAAGGGTCTTCACGCCCATAGCTCATACTACCACTATACATTAATTAACTGGTATACAATAGGTTATCGAAGATGAAATATGTTTAGGTGATGATGATAAAAACTAGGTTGAGTGAATGAAATACCGGATGCTCGCTGAACGTTTTCCAGAAATTTAAAATTTATATACCTGTCATTTTGATGCAAAGATATGATTTAAGAGATGGTGGAAATGAGTGTTGATGAATCCGCTTCACTTGATGATATAGATAAGAAACTACTTTTGATCCTACAACAGGATGCGAAAACCCCTTATACTAAAATTTCCGAGGAGATAGGTATAAGCGAGGCAACTGTACATCTAAGAATTAAAAGGTTGCTTAAAATCGGTGTTATCCGCGGCTTCCGTGCAATCGTGGACCCAGAGAAAATCGGTTTAACTGTGAAAGCATTCTTAGGATTGAAGGCTACACCTGGAAGGGATAAAAGCATTGAAGAAGAGCTAAAGAAAATCCCATGTATTTATGAAATTCACTGGACAACGGGAAGGTACAACCTACTATTAAAGATAATAACACGTGATGTAAAGGATCTTGTAGCGGTAATGAATAAGATAGGAGGCATTCCAGGTGTAAACGAAATAGAGGTACTCTCTGTTCTAAAAACAGTGAAGGAAGATACGCGAATGAATATACCAGCTGAAGATTGAAGAAACAAAACTCTAGAGAATCTTCCTGAAGAAAGCAAGGAGTTTTATGAGATCACCATATAACGCTACATCAGCCTCCTTTGCGACCTCCAGTTTATTCGGATTAAAGGCGATGCTAAGCCCAGCTTTCCTAAACATTGGTATGTCTACCTCACTGTCACCGACCGCTATTACATGGATAGGGGAGAAACCGTATTTTAAGCATAGTTTTTCGAGTATTTCACCTTTATTTTCAACGGTAACGTGGACTTCAACTTCTCCCGTAACTTTTCCATTCTTTATGATAAGCTTGTTTGCCAGAAACTCGTCGAAGAAAGCTTCACGGTAAAGCGGTTCTCGAAGAAGATCAAGTCCAGCACTTATGGCGAAGATCCTTAGTCCACGGGCTTTAAGGAAACTGGTTAACTCTTTTAAACCATCTTTCAACGGGATTTTCCTTACTATATTAGCCATTTTCTCGTAGGATACACCCTTCCATAAACCTGCATCCAGTAAAGCCCATTCTTCGTACGTTATTTTACCCGAGTAATATAACTTCGCATTTTTTTCAGCAATCTTTAACGTGTTTAACTCCTGGTGAATAAACCTCCAAATGCTCTCGATATCCGTTATGACACCATCCACATCGAAGGCTACAGCCTTGAAATCCATGTACACTCCCTCATGGACGATAATCCCTTTAATATGTGTTTAAATAATTTTACTTTCGAAATGAAAGAACATTTATTGAATATAGCGGCTATAGGAGACGTCCATTCGCCGAAATACCTCAATTTATATAAAAACCTGGTATCATCAGTTGATTGGAGTAAAATAAATATACTTATATTTGCAGGTGATATGATATTTAAAGGCTCGGTCAACGAATATTCACATGTAATAAACATTACGAGAAAATACTTTGATGGAAAAATACTTGCAGTCTTCGGAAACGAGGAGTACGAAACACTCGAAGAAAAAATAATTTCCAACTACAGTGATGAAATAGAATGGCTTAGAGACACGGGAATAATGTTTACAGTAGATGGCTTTAAAATAGGCATCATAGGAACACGCGGTATACTAGATAGACCAACCTTTTGGCAGAGAAAAAACATCCCAAATATACGGGAAAAATATTCACAAAGATTACGGAAACTGGAAAACGTGGTCAGCACCTTTAGGAAAAAATGCGACCTAATAATATTAGTGTCACATTACAGTGTTACATATAAAACCCTTAAAGGGGAAAGAGAGAAAACATGGCCCGAACTGGGATCCACCCGTATGGAAAAACTACTCAAAAAATACGGCGTCGAGATAGCCATTCACGCACATGCCCATAGATCCAAAGTAACCATGACCAGGATAAACGGTACCTCGATCTATAATGTATCCCTACTAGCCACAGGAAAAATAACAACAATCAAAATCAAGAAGCCGACAAGAGGTCTACTAGACTTCTTCCAGTAGCATACAAGAGACAGTTTATCAGCTAAATTTTACATGCGTAAAACATAAAATTTATATTAGATGAACATGTTAATTATACGAAAAATGCTAAAAACATTAAAAAGATTTATCAAGGGTAAATTTAAAACCCTATTCACTATATTTATTCTCTCATTACCCGTAGTCACGTTAATAATTTTGGTCACGGGCAAAGGAATCAGCGGGGAACGATTGTATGCAGGGTATTACCATTATGCAGAAGAAAAGGAAAGTTGTTCCCGTAAAGAAGTATATGGGAAAATCTACACAATTGATCCTTCTATACCCGGAGAAAATTTTATAGCAGAATGGGTAACTGTGATATTATCATATAGACCTCTTTATTGGGTTCAGGTGGGATATACTAAGGTTATGATACAGATTATAACCTTATTTATTACTGTGAAAAGTACGATTATTACGAATACTGGCTTCATTTTATAAGCCCCGGTCCTAACCCTGGAACATGGCATAGATATGCAATTGTACTTAATCCGTCTCTTGTCTGGGAATTTTATATTGATGGAAGCCTCGTCTACGCCGATGCCAGCGACCCTATTTTCCCCGTAGATGAACAGGCATCTGTAGAGACAACAACGTCTCTTATAGCCATTGATGGAAGCCATTTCAAAGCGCTGGGATATTATTTATCTTATGGTTCAAACCGTTCACCTAAACCGTGTCTTCATTTATCAATTTGTATTGTGTCGGACACGGTTAGGTTCATCACGGTCTCCCTCGGGCAAGCTACGGGAGCTGTGCTCCCCTCACCCACCCGAGAGGCACCAATAGATTCATGAGCTACAGAAGCTTATAAGATTCATGAGCTTCAACTCACTCAACAACAAAGGCATAGAAAGACACACTATGATACAGAAAGCTATAATCTAATGTTTCTGCCCCGTTCCATGGGAGACTCATGTACCGTATGTTGATTTACTTATGAAATCACGGAGATAAGCGATGTAGAATATTATGCTAGTGGAGGTGGTTAGTATGAATACAAAGGTGAAGGTGCTAGTGTTGGTGTCGGTGTTAGTTTCCTTCATCATAACCTCCTCCCTTATATATGCCTTCCTAAATCATGAAAGTGATGGAAAAACAATAGTAGATAAAGAATATAGTACCAATATATTGGATAGAATAGAGGATTTTATATACGAGGGTAAAGAGGGAGAAGTCGTCGAAATAAACCCGAAGTTCCCTAAGGGTGTCAGAGGAGTCTTCATACCGCCTTTTAAGAGATTTTCCTTGGCAAAGGGTGTTGAAGAGATTTTAAAGATCTTTAACGGGAATCTTCCGCTATTCCCGAGATGGCTTCCTGAAAGAATGAAGTATGCCTCGGTTTTCATAGGCCCTGTTATTGTAATATGTTTCAGTGATAGATTTATGGTACCTGAAAAAGAGTTTATGTTTGCGAACGTGAGTATAGAGGTTACCCGCATAGATGCTCCACCAGAAATGCTTCTAATGGCGCCCCATAGAGGGAGAATTCTAAAGATAGACAGCACTTGGGTTGTGCTGGCGACAAATGCAAGCACTGGCTTTTGGGAGGTTGAAAAGGTTCTGGGGGAGCGTCCACTACATTTAGCATATTTTATCAAAGATGGTTTCCATTATTTAGTGAGCATTGAAAAGCCGTTAACACCCCAAGATCTACTAAGAATAGTGGAAAGCATGCTAAAGGGATAGGAGTTCTATTGATCATCAGAGATCGAGAACCACATCATGTTTCAGTTGCGAGCTGTATCATCACGGTCTCTTTACTCATTTAGTTATTTTCACCGGGCTATATTTTTCTTCTGGCATCGTGTTTCAAATAGAAATAAAAACTATGTTGTAGAATGAAATTATGGATTAGGAGGATGGGTTTAAAGTTATCTGTTGAGGCTTACAAGTTATTGTCACCAGTAGATATAAAGATACTGCAAGCCATTGAAAAGCACATGTCATCTTATGAATATGTTCCCTTGGATGCGATTTGTAGATACATTAAATATGATGAAGAATTCACGTTTAGAGCTCTTAGAAAACTGGATGACCTCGGCCTAGTAATGAGGCAAAAAGGCCCTTACATGGGTTTCATCTTGACCAGTAGGGGATACGATTGTCTAGCACTCGATTTCCTGGTGCGAAACCATGTGATAAAGGCAGTTGATGTGGCTCCCTTAGGTATAGGTAAGGAGGCTGATGTCCATAAAGCCATCTCGACCTCCGGGGAGAATGTCATACTTAAGTTTCATAGGCTGGGTAGAACAAGTTTCCGTCAACTTAGGAAACTACGTGACTATGCAGGAGATAGGAGACACATTTCATGGCTCTATTACTCCCGTCTTGCAGCGGAAAAGGAGTACGAGGCTTTACGTCTACTGTATTCGAATTCCGTAAAGGTACCTAGACCCATCTTCCATAATAGACATGCAGTAGTAATGGGCTTTTTTGACGGAATCCCCCTCTTCCATGTACCCCCCTTAGAGAACCCAATGGAAATCTTTGCGAATATCGTAGATAATGTTCGCCGTTCTTTCCTGGAAGCTGGAGTAATACACGGAGATCTAAGCGAGTATAACGTTTTGGTGGACCCCTCCTCCAATGAGATATTAATTATAGATTGGCCGCAATGGATTTCGTCAATACATCCCTTAGCTAGTTTTTATTTAAGAAGAGATCTGGAAAACATATGTAAGTTCTTTAGGAGAAAATATAGAGTAGGGGTAGATGTAGAAAAAATATTTAAATACGTTACTGGTGAAAGGGAATCAATTATATGATAATATATTCCATGTTAAGAGGTTAGTTTACAAACTACCTTATTCCATTTAAAATGCCTCCTTAAATATTATGGTAAAGTAAAACTAATCAATTACCGGCTATATAGTAAGCATTAAAGTATTGGGGGCGGATCCTCTGCAAAAAATATTCGGTATAGATATAATTCCAACCCAACGTAGCGAGGGAGGCATGAAAAGGTACTTTGCTCTAGTCATATTAAGTGACAATAATGTTCTAAAAACTATAGATAAAATAAGTCTAATGGGCTTACTTCGTTTAGTAAAAAAGGAGAAACCCCAAATGCTAGCTATCGACAACATTTTCGAGTTGCACGAAGATAAAGCAAAGTTGGTGAGAATTTTAAGTTATCTTTCTCTTTACACCCGTGTTGTTCAGGTGACTCGAAAGCCAGAGGGCGATGAACCACTTCTCCACATAGCCAAGAAGATAGGACTTCTACAGGAGAATGTATCTAAACTTAACCCTATTCAAACAGCTGAGATTGCAGCTAGATTGGCTGAACGTGGTGTAGGATCATTTGTCTCAGTAAATGAAAACGAGACAAAAATCGTTGTCTCTCCTGGGCGTGTATTCGGTGCCGGAGGCTCTAGTTCAAGAAGATACCAGCGATACCTCAGCCAAATGGTGTTAAGAACTACAAGGAAGATCGAGGAATCCCTTAAGGCTGCAGGAATAGAATACGATCTCTATGTTAGAAAAACGGAGGGAGGGTTAAAGAACGGGGTTTTCATAGTATATGCTCCACGTGACAAGCTTCGTGGAGTTGTTAAACAGAGGAGAGGCCACGACGTTAAAGTATCTATAAGACCCCTATTAAAGGGCGAAATAGAGTTCATACCCCTTAAATCCTCATATGGTGCACATGAACGTCTCACCAAACCCCCACTTAACCACATTATTGTTGGCTTAGATCCAGGTATAAGCACAGGCGTAGCAGTATTAACGGTGAAAGGGCAGCTACTTTCTTTAATGACTTCACGCAACCTTGGAAGAAACACGTTAATAAAGTTCCTTATGCAATATGGCAAACCGATTTTAATAGCAACAGATGTAAATCCGCCTCCAACCTACACCAAGAAAATTGCAGCCTATTTCAATGCCACACTTTTCTATCCTCCACACAGTTTAAGCATAGAAGAAAAACGTAGACTCGTACAAGACTACTCCGAGAAATATAAAATCAAGGTAGCGGACAGCCATCAAAGAGACGCCTTAGCCGCAGCAATAAAGGCCTTATCCTCCTTTGAAGATAAATTTATGAGGCTTGAAAAGGAGGTTTCTAGAAGAGGACTCAATGTAAACCTTGCAGATGCAAGAGCATTTATTTTAAAGGGTAAAACGGTAAAAGAAGCATTAGATATGGCCCTTTCAAGCGAAAAAACCGTTCTCCATAGGAAAGTGGAACCCCCTAAAGCAGATACAGGTAGACAAGTAAGGGAGGAACTTGAAGAAGAATTAAGAAAGAAGATAAAAGAGATACAGACACTTCGAGTAAAAATAGAGGAACTGGAAAAAAGATTAGAGGAGAAAGAAAGGGAGATTAAGGATGTTAAAAATAGATATGAGGAATTATTAGGTAAACGAGCCTCGGATTATATACGTGAACGATTCTTTAGACATCTGGTAGTTAAGATAGATAAAATGAGGAAGGAAAACACTAAACTACAATCGATGTTGAATAAGGAAAGAGAAAAAGTGGATACACTAAAAAACCTCCTTGAAGATGCAGTTAAAGGAAATCTAGAATACATCTTTAAATTTGATGAAATTGAAGGCAAGAACAAAACATCCCGTACCCTAACAATTTTCGTCGAGAAAATAGATGAATCCATCATAGATGAAATCATTAACATACATCCTAAAGCTGTCTTAGCTCCTCCGGGAATAGTGGAGCCCTTGTCAAGGAAATTGGAGTTATATAACATACCAACAATAAGTCTAGAGGAGGCCAAGGTATCGGAAGTAGATGGAAAATATTATGTGCGTCGAAATGTGCTTGAATCAATCATAAAGGAGAAGAGAAGCGAACTAAAGAAAAAGTACATACTAAGGAGCCAACGGGAATTAGAGAAAATACTTGAAGAATATAGAGAAAGAAGAAAACTAAAACGATTTATTTAGTTTTTAGAAAAGTAATACTTTTCCGCTTACTATAAGATCCGTTATTTTCCGGATTTTCTCCAGCTCTTCTATGGCTATTTCACGGGCCTCATATGAAATGGTGTTGAAGCCCGCTCCGTTCTCTGGAATCACCGATACTGTTAATGACTGCGGCTCATTAATGGGCTTACCTATCTGACTTAATATCGTCACATATACTTCCTTTAACCCATTCACTTCTCCATATATTCGCGACGCCAGCCTGGACGCGAAGACGTTATATACTTTACCTACATGGCTGACCGGATTTTTGCCAGCAGTAGCCTCCAGCGACATAGGGCGGAAAGGTGTTATTAAACCATTGACCCTGTTACCTCTACCGGTAGCACCGTCATCACCATGTTCAGCGGAAGTTCCAGTAACAACTAGATAAACCTTTTCGCCTGAAAGGTCTTTCATGTCATCTGCTGTGTTTACCTGCACATCCACTTCTCTTTCACTTATCTTATCTGCGAGCTTCAAAACTTCTTCTTTAACCACCTCTTTTGCATAAGCATACTCCTCTAGACTTGAAACCTCTTGGGCTATGATAGCTACTGCTACAGTTAACTTTATCCTGTCGTTGACGCGTAGACCCATTATTTTTACATCTTCCCCGACGAAAGGATACTTTTCTTTGAAGGATTTAGAATTAAGTAGTCTTTCGGCTTCAAAGACCAATCTTTCTGTTTCAGTTAGGGGCGCATATCCTGTTCCAAGCGATGTATCATTAGCCAATGGAACCTCGGTTTCCACAAGCCTGGCTAGTTCAGCTGATCCTTTACCGATTTTATAGTCTACGATCACATGGTTTTCCACATCCAGGTACCTAAAGTTGTTTTTTAACCACTTTTTCGCGGCTGAAAGAATTAATCTTCCCACAGGAACCTGCTCTACCCCTCCCGGCTTTTTAACCTCTGTGGTGACCCTTCCAGCAACTATGATTGTTATAGGATGTAAAACCATTCCCTTTCCGAACATCCTCCAAGCCTGTCCCCCGACCACAAGAACCTTGTCGACGTTATGATGTAGTATTTGCCCAAACCTTTCCTTATACCAGTTTGATAGCTCAATGCTAACGGATTCGGCAACTGCGTCAGCAATGTAATCCGGATGTCCTAGACCTTTTCTTTCCACAAATTCAACGCTTTTTTCTTCCATAGAAGGCCCGGACAAATGCTCGACAAATACATTTGGGTTCATTGCATCACCGGACACTCTTACATCGTTCAATTTATAACCTTTGCTATAAATTATGCGTTAAATATTACTGGGAGTTATTCAAAGACCACCTTCTCCGAGTCTACAGCTATGAATAGTATATTACTGCCACGTATAAACACTTTACCGTAGTTTACTAGCAGTTCACCGTTATTCTCGCTTATTTCTTTCGCCTCATCTAATACAATGTTCATTGTGGGATCGCATTGCTCAAGAACTCCTGTTAACTCGCTTCCATCCTTTAATTTTACGAGAATATTGTTGTTTATCGACTTCACTAAAAGTTTTAAAGGACTTTCTCCCCTCTCCTTCACTGACATATCTTTTTTCACCGCTAGAGCAGAGTGTTTCTCGCCACAATAAACCCTTAGTATCTTATATAAATTTTCGGCACTAAATATTTAATATTATACCTTTTTCCTAAATAAAATAAGGTGACAAAGAAAACGTGTGGATATTCATCAAAAACAAAAACTATGAACTGTCAGGTTACAGAGCTTTACCAACTGTGAAAAATGAGTTAACTAGGGCGATTACAACATACGATTAAATAGAAGGTTTCTTCATAGTAGAAAATAGTGGAGAAAACCTGCACCACAAAATAGTGAAAATTTTATAAAACAATAGAATTAACATTAGTCAGCTATTAAACCGCGTTCTTTAAGAATTTTTATATAATACATTACATGGTCACGTACTATTTTTGCACCACATTTGAAACAATAGTATTTCCCATTTATTATACACATAATATCTTTGCTTCCACATTCACAACATGATGAATTATTTTTTTCTTTTGGCTGCATAATATTCGATAAAAAATATCATGTCCACAATAAATATTATGTTATCCGTTTACATATCTGGAAACTGGAGTTTATAGAAAGATTTAAATGAACTAGTGGCCTCCTTTGGCTCTTCGCGCTTCATGACGCTTCTTAAGCATTCTTTCCCTATGTTTCCTCTTCCACTTGTACTTATGGGTCTCTCTTAATCCAACTCGGAGAAGTCCTCGCGACCTCCTACCTGCCGAAGTCAATCCTCGGAAAGCCCTCCCCTTTTTTCTCTTTACCTTAATAATTTTCGGTAGAGTGGGTTCTGGAGGCTTTATTTCGCCGTTTCTTACCCTTTCAAGCCATTCCATTAACCTTTTGACATTATCTTCGTAAACCGTCTTTCTGCGCTGATCAACGTATATCCCTAAACGTCTTGCCTCCTGAATACTTAGGTTAGCTTTCTTTATCTCGCCTATGGAATACCCTCTACCGATTTTTAATTCTCGTGGTGGTACTCCACCAAATCGACGTAGGAGTGGTATTTTAACTAAGGGGGGAGGTGGAGGCACCACGGGGGTTGATTTCTCACCCATCATATACACCTCTACATTAACCTTAACTTCATAGGAGCATGTTTTTAAAAATTTATCTTCGATCTACTTTCCGAAGAGAACGAGTCTTCTAGTTAATTATCTGCTTTTAAACTAGTATACCATATCCTATTAATCTCCAGCGTCCATGGACCTGTCTGCTAATCGCTATTCGTACACCTTTATCTACACATACCGGTAGGACTAATTTTATTCTTACAAGGTCTCCCTTCCTATCTGTAACTATTCCCACTGATGCTGCAGTACCCGCATTTATTGCCAATTTTTCTCCTAGTTTTATTGGCTCAACTTTCAGCATTTCAGGGGTTCCTACAACCCTTTCAAGTATATGGGTTTTAAGCTCAAGCTCATCCCATACGGGAGGCAGTGTCCCCGGCTTGCCTGCAACATTTCCTCTTAACGCATCGTTCTTCGTTAGGGAAGGATCAAGGTATGTTCCAACGCCGATAAGTCCTCCAGGGTAAGCTTCCTTTAGAGGATTATCGCCTGATTTTAGACTAGCTATTTCGGTTACGAGAGGTTGATACTCAACTTTCTTGATGCGCCCCCTCTTGTCACGCTCTATTATCGATACTCCTGGACGTATTTCTATTTCATCGCCAACCTTAAATTTACCCTGTATGATGCTTCCTCCTATAACCCCTCCTACAAGCTCTTGAGGAGGAGTCCCAGGCTTGTTGACATCAAAGGATCGGGCTATAAGCATTCTAGGGGGTTTTGCAGGGTCGCGTAGAGGAGTTGGAATAAATTTTTCCATAGCTTCTACTAAGACATCGATGTTAACCTTATGTAATGCTGAGACAGGCACTATAGGCGCGTTTTCTGCCCACGTTCCAGCAACAAAATCCTTTATTTGTTTATAGTTTTCTATGATCTTTTCTTTCGGGACAATATCTATCTTGTTTTGTACTATAATGATGTTGCGGATGCCTATTATATCGAGTGCCATGAAATGTTCCCGCGTCTGGGGTTGTGGGCAAGGTTGAGACGCATCGATAACAAGTATTGCACCATCCATTAGGGTTGCTCCGGACAACATTATAGCCATCAACATTTCATGTCCCGGTACGTCCACGAACGATACTTTCCGTAGAAAATTTACTTCGCTGCCACAATGGGGACACTTACCTTCTTTTAACATAGGTTCGGTAAGGTATTTCTGGGGAGGGGGACAGTGGGGACAAGTATAAATTGTAGTATCAGCATATCCAAGCCTTATTGTTATGCCACGCTTTAATTCCTCTGAATGCCTAGCCGCCCAGACTCCTGTAAGCGCCTCTACAAGGGTTGTTTTACCGTGATCCACATGGCCAACCATACCCACGTTGGTAAGGGGCTGTAACTTAATCTGCTCACCGTAGTGCGATAATACCTTATCCAATAAATCACCCTCTAACGCATTTCGTGGAAATAATACTTAAATCTTACCCGGCCACTTAAACTGGAAAATACAAGTAATTTTATTCTTCGTATAGAATCTTCGTATTAATTTGTACTATTTCCTCTGTTATCGTGTTACCCCTGACAAGCTTTCTCTTTCGCATACCTTTTCTTTTAGGCCAGTAGCCAGGGGGCCCGGGTAGAAGAATTCTCTTTTTAACCCCTCCCGGTAGATCAGGTCTCATAGGTTCACCGGCTCTCCCTGAACCGCCTGTGATTACAAGCTTCTTACCTGGCAAGCCCACCAGGCTTCCATCGAAAACATCGCCTATTTTAAGTCCTACCAACCTTTGAGCTTTATCCCCTTTTACCTCCACTTGCTGAGATTTCCCCGTTTTGGGATCAGATATTACCACCTTGAACTCTGGCATCAAACAAACCCAACGCCTATAGCATAGACACTTTTATAAATTTATTTTTGAACCAGAAAACCTTAATACAGGAATAAACTATAAAAGTCCTCAAAATAGTCTATAAAATAGTAAGCGGGGGTGCCCGAGCCGGGCCAAAGGGGCCGGACTCAAGTTCCTTTACAAGGATGCACAGGGTGAGAGATCCGGTGGCGTAGGCCTGCGCGGGTTCGAATCCCGCCCCCCGCATTATTCAACATGAAATATTCTAAAAACCCTTATACGACGTTTTTACGTGAGTATAGGAAATACGATTTCCCTTGAAACCAGGAATCTACTTCCAATAATATTTATAGATGTTTTTCAAGGAAGTTTAGAAATTTCTGTTTCAACTAGAAGGCCTGCTATTTATTATTGAACCCACCATAGTATAGAAGCCCGGGTCTGAGCGGAAGCCTTCCAGTAGACTTTTTTCGCCTACTGCCAGTTTTATTATCTTCGTTCTTCCGTAGCGTCCAAGGCTAACGACTCTAGCATTTATTACACCGAGCATATCTAATTCATTGAGTATTTCACTTACCCTCCGCTGTGTTACCTCCCCTACGCCTATTTCTCTACATAAATCTCTGTATCTTCCATAAATTTCACCTGTAGTTATGTTCTTTAAAACCCCTTCCTTCTCCAAGAGATATACAGCTAGTAGAACTAGTTTAACGTGCAGGGGCATTGTTTTAACAGCGGCGACGACGAGGTTTTTCTCTAGCTCTCGTTGGGCTCTCCTTACATGTTCTTCAGTTACCTTGCTTGAATCTTCTCTTTCCGCTAGATCCGCCGCCTTAAGAAGCAAATCTAATGCAAGCCTACAGTCGCCGTTCTGTTTTGCAGCTATGGCCGCACATAAAGGTATTACCCCGTCTTCTATAGCCCCTTTTCTAAAGGCTTTCTCAGCCCTTTTTCTAAGTATATCTTCAAGCTCTTTATTGGTGTAAGGCGGGAACACTAATTCTTCTTCGCCAAGCCCGCTTTTAATTCTAGGGTCAATGTACTCCATGAAGCGTAAATCGTTGGTTATCCCAATAACGGACAACCTTGACCTCTTTAGTTCACTATTTAACCTAGTCAGGTGGTAAAGTACGCTGTCGCCGCTGCTTTTTACGAGCCAGTCTATTTCATCCAACACCGCTATCATGATTTTTGCCTGTCTTTCGAGGCCACGAATGAAACGATTTAAAACCTCAGCTGTAGAGAGGCCTGTAAATGGCACGGGCTTCCCCACACTTGAAGACAGCTCGGCTAGGACCCTGTAATTGGTGTTGCTTTGCCTACAATTTATGTAAGCTGTAAGAACAGTACCCTCAGCCTTCACTACAAGTTTCCGTAGAACATACTTAGTTACAGCTGTTTTCCCGGTTCCAGTCAACCCGTATATGAAAACATTTGGTGGCTTAGATCCACTCAGAGCTGGGGCTAAGACCGTAGCTAATTCAATTATTTGATTATCTCTATGCGGAAGCTCCTCAGGGACGTAATCGGGAAGCAGGATCTCCCTGTTAGCATAGATTTTAGCGTTTTTAAACCTACTGAAAATTACGTCTAGTTTATCGTCCACAGCTATCTCCACTAGTTCCACAGGAACCTTTTCTTATTTCCTACACGCACCCTTTCCACTACATGATACTAGAATACATGTTGAGGTAATACAGTTTTATTCTCCCTTTTTATCCGATTCCAGGAGCAGGGAATACAGGGTTATCGATATAAGTGCCGTTGAACCTAAATCGTCATCTATACGAGGTATGTGGACCGGTTTACCTAATTCCAGCTCCCTTTTTGTGAGGCCAGGCTCCGATCCCCCAAAAATCAGCAGTACCTTTTTACCCGATTTCAAGAGATCTCTAACGTATTGAGGATCGAAGACATCCTTGGAGAAACGAGCAGGAACTATTAGTAATACTTCATCCGGCGCGATAGTTTCCATGACGTCGTTAAGCTCGGCGAGATAAAAGATCCTTTTACCCTTTTTAATCGCCATCTTGTGTGCTTCAGGCACACCCTCCTGCGCTGCCGCACCCATAGCCTTTGTGACTATGAAGTTCGGAAAACCCAATCCATAAACCACACGGGCCGCTTCAACAACCTTATACACCGAATAAACATTATGTAGCACAACATAGAGCCTCTCCTTCATGGTTACACCCTCCTTAAAACAATATATCCTGTAATAAAATTATGCCCGGATCCAATGATGACATTGTGGTTTTATTATATAGAGGAAGTATATTTCTGGAGGCTTGAGAATGTACAGTGTAATCGATTTGTTCTGCGGTGCAGGAGGATTTTCAAGAGGGTTTAAAGCCGAGGGTTTTAACATACTGTTAGGTGTAGATAACTTTAGGCCGGTGGTGGAAAGTTTTAAGGAAAACTTTAAGGAGGCGATCGTAGTAGAAGAAGATATCCAAAAACTACATTCCCAGGATATAGTCGATATCCTTGGTAAACAACCAGACGTAGTTATAGGCGGACCCCCCTGTGAAGCATTTACACGTACAAATCCTCGACGGAAACCTCAACCTTTAGCCAGACTTTACGAAGACCCCCGTGGAAGACTTGTCCTACATTTTATACGTATTGTAGGCGACTTGCAACCCAAAGTCTTCGTTATGGAAAACGTCCCTGGAATATTGGAGGGAGATTTAAAACATTATTTACGGAAGGAATTTGCTAGAGTAGGCTACAAGAAAATATATTTTAATATACTTAGGGCAGAGGAATATGGCAATCCATCCCACAGAACAAGGGTATTTATATCAAATATAAAGATAAGACCGAAGAAAACCGGTAAAGTAACTGTAATTGAGGCTATAGGCGATTTACCAGAGCCGAACGGTATTCCCGAAATACCAAACCATGAATACGTGTCTATTTCACCTCGCAGATTAAAGAAGATACGTAAACTAAGATGGGGGCAGGCACTTGTATATTATCAAGGGGCGGGTGGAAAGGTTTATAAAAATTATATTAGACTTCACCCTTTTCGGGTTGCCCCTACTGTGATGGGTTCATCGCGTTTCATCCACCCATTTAAGGATAGGCTAATAACTGTAAGGGAACAGGCGCGCTTGATGTCGTTTCCAGATAACCACATATTTAAGGGAGGCAAAGATGTTCAGTTTAATCAAGTTGGCGAGGCGGTTCCCGTAGCCGTTGCAAAGGCAATAGCACAAACAGTTAAACAATATTTAAAGGAGTATTAAAGAAGATTTAGGACTGGAGCAGGTTTCACCTAGCGAAAAACATTCTGTTAACGAACTATAAATAAAAATTTAATTAATGGCAACAAGTGACGTGATAGATAAATATTTAACTTATTGACGGTTTAAAAGAATGTAATATAAATGGGGGTCTTAACCCACCGCAAGAGAGCTCGGTGAGTGAAAAGGCGTTGTACCGCCATAACAATGAAACCGATGTGTTAGCGGTGGGGTACAGACCCCCACGCTAATCAAACTAAAACTCACTGTTAAAAACAAGAGGGAGTGATGCGAAATGGGAGGACTAGCGGTTACAGCGAAGTATGTAGTAGAGGCGGAAATCAAAGTAGAAGGAATAGTCGAAAGATCAGATATAATCGGCGGAATATTCGGTCAAACAGAAGGATTACTTGGAGATGAACTTGATTTAAGAGAATTACAGAAAAGCGGAAGAATAGGAAGAATAGAAGTGAAAACCGATGTTAAGGGAAGAAAAACTGTGGGAATAATTTCAATACCCTCAAATCTAGATCGCGTTGAAACAGCTTTAATAGCTGCAGCCATAGAAACCGTCGATAAGATAGGGCCCTATAATGCGGAAATTAGAGTTAAACGAATAAAAGACATGAGAGAAGAAAAAAGGAAGAAAATAATCGAAAGAGCAAAGGAAATTCTACGTAAATGGACAAGTGAGGGCGAACCTGAACTCAAACGAATAATAGAGGAGCTTACACAAACAGTAAGATCCATTGAACTTACTAAATATGGTCCAGAAGGTTTACCTGCTGGACCAGATGTAGAAAAAAGTGACGTAGTAATAGTTGTGGAGGGAAGAGCCGACGTTATAAACCTACTGAAACACGGCTACAAAAACGTCATAGCTTTAGAAGGAGCAACCATACCGAAGACTATTGTAGAGTTATCCAAGAAAAAGACAATGATAGTTTTCGTGGATGGGGACAGGGGAGGAGAAATGATACTTAAGAACCTGCTTAGCGTGGCGGAAATAGACTATGTCTGTAGGGCTCCTCCGGGTAGGGAGGTTGAAGAGCTAACTGGTAAAGAAATAGCAAAATGCTTGCGAAATAAGGTACCCGTAGATGAATATTTAAGTGAAATACAAAGGAGGGAAGCTAGAAAAACAGTAGTAGAAGAAGTTAAGAAAATAATAGCGCCACAAATCCCGGGAGAAGTCAAGGAAGCCATGGCGCAACTGAAAGGCACTTTAGAAGCCTTACTATATAACAATGAATGGGACATGGTGGAAAGAATCCCAGTTAGAGACCTAGTTAAAAAACTTGAATCCTTCCCTGAAGACAAAGTAAAACACGTTGTTTTTGATGGAATCATAACACAACGTCTAGTAGATGTAGCCTTCAAGAAGAAGATTAAAACGCTGATAGGCACCAGAATAGGCAACGTAGCTAAACAGCCAGCTGACATCTCCATTCTAACGTTCGACAAAATAGAGTAACATAGATTTACTGAAAGAAATCATATAGTGAACGTTGTTTTTTATTAGATTTTAACAATGACTCCTTTATACCAAAGTATCCTAGTATTCTAAGTGCTGCCGGTATCACTTGCTTTTCAATATAATAATTCACATCTATTAACGAGAAATCTTTAACTAGAAAATAGGGTTCAGCTCTATCCGAGATTCTTTGAGAAGCTCCTTTAACTATCACGAAACCTATTTTATCACCTTTATGGAGACGTATTCCTGCTTGGACCATCTTTCTAGCTACAACGACGTGTGCTGTATGAGCCTCGTATTTGTCTAAATCCTTGCTTAAAGTTTTCCATATTATGAGTTTTGAGATAGAGATCTCCCCTCTCTCCAACTTTTTTATAACACTTTTTACATAGTCCACTGCCTTGAAGGGGTCCCCGTACTTTAATATTATTTCGATGACTTTTTCTTGAACCTCTTTTGCAAGTTCGGACCAATCGCCTCTTACAGCCTCAAGCCCAACTACATCTATCCTGCCGTCCGGAAGCAGTCCACAATACCTCTTCTTAGCCTCGGTAAAGAAGACACGTATGTATATTTTATCGGGTTTGATGCGAAGACCGAATCTCTCCTTAACCATCTCTATTAATCTTTCTACCTTTTCTGGAACATTTTTGACAAAAATGCTGTCTGTGTCACCGTAAATCACTTCGAGACCTATTTTTCGAGCCATTTTTATGGTCTCTGAGATTATGGTTCGTCCCCAGGCTGTTGTTGCCTCTGCGACCTCTCTTTTATACCAGCGTGCTCCAGTCCATCCACAATACCCGTACGTAGCATTGGCTATTACTTTCAAAGCTTTCTGACGTTCATCTAGAATACGGTACTCAAGAGACCTTGGATCAAGCCTCTTCATCTGCGACCTTATTTTTTCACGTGCCTCGAGGAGCCGGCTTAATACTTTTCTATAAAAGCCGTCCGGATATTTTCTAAATTTATGTCCTACCTCAGGAGTAATGTAGACTTTTTCTTCTTCTATGGTTTCGAATGGTTCGACGTAAGTATCAGGTGAAATATTATATTTTATCATAATGTTGGGATACATTGCTGAAAAATCCAGTACAGCTATGTTCTCATGTAGACCTTTTTTGGGCTCTAGAACTATGGCTCCCTTGTAGGATACATGTGGGCGTTCCTCTAAGTTAGGTATCAATTCGTTGTATTCAAAGGCGCTTCTCATTAAGTACCATTCCACCCTTCTACCCACTGATGCTGTACCTATCTGATCTAAAGGTAAACCGACAATGCTCGAAAGTTGTATCATGAAGGGTAGAATCTTGTCCGACAACCCGAGTGTGCTTCTAACGTCGGCTAACGCGTATTCCATTAATGTTTTTCTTAAATTATTATCATCCCAATATTTATATATCTCTGTGCCCTCTATTAGGGGTCTTTCGCTCTTCTTCATCACCCCAAGATATTCTGCCACATTCTCCAGTGTTTTTACCTTGACTTCATGCATTTCTTCTGCCAGATCATATAAATCAACGTTAGCTCTACCTATTATCGAAAAATGTCCGTAAACGCTTTGTTTAGGTTCCTCGTTATTTCGAGCAATATTAAGCTTAATTCTAAGTTTTTTGGCTCTTTCAAGTAAATAGATCCAATCAAATTTGTTTGAATTGTATCCTACTATCACATCGGGATCAAAACGTTGTACTTCGTTTACAAACTCCTTGATAACAAGATAATCTTCGTGATCTCTAGCTGTAAAAAGTTTTTCGTCACCCTTATTCGTTTTAACTGAAATTATTATAACTGGATCTATCTCCGGGTTAGGCGACCCCCTTGGATTATAACATTCAATGTCGAATGCAAGTACCCTAAGTGGAGGTAGCCTTGATAGTTGTAGAGGCTTCGGTGGTCCCTGTGCCAGAAAAACTCTATCAACATTCCATCGGAAAACAGTTTTTTCTAATTCTTCTGCCTCAACCTCATTCCAGGAACTTGGATAGATGCCGTTATCTATCATGTAACGCATGTAGAAACGTATATCAGCCTCATAAACGTCCTCGACCCCCCGTATTCTCTTTATATCTTCGCGTAATTCAGGCACCTGAGGAGGCACCTGGCAGATAACTTTAACCACCTTCAATGGCTTCCCAAAAAACCTCTTTTCAACGACCTCGCAAGCCAGTATTTTTGTAGAAAACATGTTCTTAATTTTTTCAGCCAACTTTTCAGGATCATATCCCCGTATTGGAAGAACATAAAAATATGGTCTGAAACTTCTATCCAAAACCACTATTCTTTCATTTTCAGGGGTAACCCCCCACATTCGGATTTCAGGGATATTCCCAGCTATAACACCATAGTTTATATCTAAAAGCCAGTACCTTACTTTCATAATAATTCCTCTAAGTATAATATCGGATATTGGTTTTTATAAAATAATGTGTAGACTAGATTACATTAAAGAAAGTTAGGGAAGTAACAGGAATGATTTTCACATAACAGTTATTTGAGAACAAACATTTATGTTTGAGACGGGCCCGCCGGGACTCGAACCCGGGACCTGCGGCTTAGAAGGCCGCCGCTCTATCCTAGCTGAGCTACGGGCCCCTTCCCCATTCTATAAGATACTCACTTCTAAAAATTTTTCCCAGGCAACTGTAGGGCTTATCAACTAGAACTATTTTATACTCATCCATTGTATTGCCTCAATATCTCCTATTATTGCATGTAACTTGGTAAGATCGTTGAAAGGGCGCTGTGAAATTATTTTAGCAATGCTGCTTCTACCTAGCCCTGGTACGCGTTCAAGTAGTCTTCTCGACGCTTTGTTGACGTTTAGAGGATATGGTATCCCACTCACTGACCTGTAGCCATGATTTATCACAACAACATGTATGAATGTTTTAAGTGGATAGATTTCAGGAATGTAGATTAACAACGGATAGCTACCCACCTGTCTACCTAACGTGTTTTTACCTTCATAAACTTCGGTAAAAACTTCCCTTAGAATGGTTCCTCTAGGAACTATTTTACGTAACATGGGAAGATCTATTTCCTTCCTGACCCTTTCTTTAAACACCTTAAAATACCTTTTATGTTTCTCGATTATACGTGTACCGTACATGCTCATTCTTGTACGGGGAAAAACCATGACTTGCCTTATGTTTATTCTCCTTAATAACAATCCTCGTTCTTTAACTTCTCTAAGAAACTCCAGGTTTAAGCGGTAAGTTTCTTTTCTCTCGCCTATAAGTCCACATACGAAGTTGACGCCGGGAAGAAGATGGGGCATACCATTATAGCCTCGTATCGCCCCCACTTTATTTATGATTTGTATAGCTGTCATAGCATCCTCCGGATAAGCTTTCAAGTTATTCAGTTTTACAACGCGGGGATCCGCGCTTTCAACACCTAAAGCCAATACATCACCTGGAGTATGGTACATGACTATTATCTTAGTTATCTTGACTGCTTCTTCGGGATAGCAGGCTATCATACCGGGATTAGCGTTGTCAACATGCAGAACTTTAATTCTGGGGGCAACCCATCTTATTCCTTTAAACAAGTTCTCTATGGCCTTTGGGTTCGGCTTAGGAAACTCTTCTACACCCGCATCAGTAGCCATGTATGCATAAATATCTGTTTGTCGCCCGATTCTAAAGTTTCTTACACCATAACTGTATAGAGTTTCTATCTCCTTGAGTATACTCTTGGTTTCCCTGAAGATAACGCGACCGTATAGTGGCTCAATGCAGAAACTACAGCCACCACTTATGTAACGTGGACAGCCTCTAAATGTCTCGATCTCGACTATAAGGTTTCTTCCATAATTTGGATGTTGCAATACTATACGTGCTCCCTTGACTGCAAACACATCAACCTTGCTGTAATCCTCTCTAAGCTTAAACTCGTCTACACGTTCCAAGGAGTTCTCCAAAAGATATTCATATACTATTTCCTCTAGGTCTCCTCGCGCTATTAAATCGAAATTTCCTTTTATTTCTAGGGGGAAATCCGCTATTGTCCCTCCTTCCCTCCCAATGCCAAACATGGCGGCCGGTCCACCCAAAATCTTGATCGGATTCTCTAACAAGCTTGATAGATGTTCTATCTCCTCTACTTGAATGGGTGTTCCACCAAGATATTTCCCAGGGACTGAAACCCCTGCTATGAAGATCACTGCTTTAGCCTTATTTGCCAGAGACAAGAACCTTGAAATGTTTTTACGTACAGCATCGATGGTAAAATAAAAAATAGTGGCTGACGGTTTTACATGCCATATTGCACCTGCAACATATCTGGGATACACGTCTAAATAGGGGGGTACACCTAGTCCGGCAGGTTCATCGGTATAGCCATCAAGAATGACATATGATTCCATGGTACAAGCTGTTTTAGATACCTGTTTCTCTTTTATATTTTACATGTTTACCGGGAATTGTTTGAATCAACAATTTTCCTTTGTACTACTATTGGGCCTTCGATTCCATTATGCTTTAACTCGTAGACCACAATGTCGGAACCATATTCTTTTATTAATTCCTCTACAAGCCTTCTATCCTGTGTTGAAACAATGAGCTGAAAATTCATATTAGATTTACCGAGCATGTTGACCCATGCTTTCCTACATTCCTCGTCTACGTTTAGAAGAGGTTCATCCAGCAACAATACTTTAAGTCTGCAAGGTGAAAGCTCTCTTAGTGAAAGGATCATTGAGAATGCTATTATTGTCTTCTGTCCGTCGCTAAGCCTTGTATCCATTGGAACCCAGCTTTCATCCACACTTCTCTTTACAAATATTTCGTAGATGCTTCTAATAGCTCCCTCCTCCGACACTCTTCTAACCACTTTAACATTGATTTCAGCATAATCGGGATAAACATATATCTGCTTGAATATTTCATTAGCTTTTTTCACAACCCGTTGTAATACCCTTTTACGCAGTTCACTCTGTATCGCACGGAAACTATATCTCACTAAACGCATTTTCTCGTATAATTGTTTATATGTCCTTATCCTCTTCTCCTCCGAATCAACGATTCCAAGTATTTTCTCATGCCTAGCTAGTATTGTTTCAAGCTCGTTTAACCGCCTTTCTATGTACTTTTTAGCAGTATTTAGAGAAGCCATCTCTACCCTTAATTCCGATAACCTATTTCTTACTTCGTCGATTAAACGGGGATTATATCCTAGTTCTTCTAGTTCAGCTTCTACTTCTTTAAGCCTCTTTCTAATGTTCTCAAGTTCCTTTTTCCGATCCTGCGCTGCAAGTAGTGGTTCAATTCTCTCCATAATCCGTCTAGCTTTCTTGGTAAAAGATGAAATCTGGTTACGTTTTGTCTGTAACTCTTTTAAAAGCTCCTCGCCTCTAGTAGCTAGGTTCCCTATCCTTTTGGCTTCTTCCTTGAGTTCTTTTAACTCATGTTCCAGACCGGAGAGATCCCCGATCTTCTCCTCCAGAAAGACAATTCTGTCCCTGATTTTTTGCAATTCATTTATACGGGATTCTAATTCGGATACCCTTTTAATTAGTATATCACCTTTCTCCTTCAGAAGATTATCTAGGAGTGTTTCAAGCTCTTTAAGGTGCTGAGTATTGAGAACACGTCCACATATAGGACAACGGGTTTCACCCTTTTCCCTTATTTTCCTAATTGTTGCTTTCAAAAGATTTAATGCCTCTCTTTTTTCCCGTCGCAAAACTTGGAGTTCACTTAGTTCTAGCTTCATTTCATGTAAACTGTTGTCTATCTCCCTTAGGGACCCGTATTTTTCATTTAAGAAAAATAATTCGTCTCTATATGTTCTGAGGGGTTCAAGCCGTTCGGTCAAACTCCCAATATTTTCATGTATTCGTCTTAGGATATTTTGGTAGGTAATCACCTCGTTTGATATTTTTGTTATTTCTTTTTCGAGATCCTCTAAACGAGTTTCTAAGATTTTAACCGTGTTCTTCAAGGCAGGTATAAGCTTTCTAACATCTGTTTCCGGTATTTTTTTAAGGCTTTCAACCTCGCGTCCAACAATTAACGCCGAAAGCAACTTTATAGCTTCTTTCTTTAACTCACGCAATAGATAACTAATTTCTATGATGTCTCCTGGTGAAGGTATGGATTGGAGGGATTTAGATAGACTTTCCTCCCTAGCCTGAAGGAAAGCACGTTCCTGTATAAGTTGATTATACTTGTCTTGTAAAGCCTGCATTTCCACTAGTTTTTTCGATAAAGATTCTATTTCTGAATGTATTTCAGAAAGCCGAGTTTTAATGTTTTCTATTTTCTTAATTGCTTCATCTCTCTCGAGTTTTAGGTCACCAATTTTATCGTCGGGAAGAACCTGTTTTAAAAGCATGTTTACTTCATCTTCTTTTTCCTTTAGCTTTCTTTCAATGGTTTTCAGGGAAATCGCTGAGTAGATTTCTTCGAGTACTTCTATTCCAAACAACTTGTCTAAGGCTTTGCTACGGCTTGAAGGTGAACCTATTATGAGGTCTCGGAGAACATCCCATTTAACATAAACTCCCCTAGCAAATTCCATTAAGTTTAGTCCCAAGAGGTCTTTGATAAACTCCTCAGGATCACCTTTATCAAAAGGTTTACCGTTAATGTAGAGTCTGAGCTTCGTCCTTTTGCCTCTCTCCTTTATGCGTGTCACTTCAACCTTATTTCCCTCTTCGCCTACGAGCTTTAAGGATACTAATACGCGATCACGGAAATCGTTTATCAAATCCTCTTGTTTTATGGCACGCTCCACAACTTCACTCACGTTGCCGAAAAGACAGAATTCTATGGCTTTAAGCAATGAAGTCTTGCCGGATCCGACGGGCCCTAGGAAGACTGTAACCTTGTCTCCAAACTTTAATTCTCTTGGAGAATTAAATGCTCTAAAACCCTCGATTTTAATGCTTTCTAATTTAAGTCCTTCCTTCAATGTCCTGCTCGACATTTTCCATCACTTCTTTTATGTAATCCTCGAGTCCACGGCGGCCTTTTTCTAGGTAAATCAAGTAGATTTTTTTGGCTAGTTCCCCTAGATCTTTTCTATCTTTGAAATACTCTTCTATTATTTTCATGATATCCTGTGTTATAGGGTCAAGTTTTTTACTCATTTTTAACTTTCCCCCGTTTTCTTAATTCGAGAAACCAGGGATTATCTCTAACGAAAGAGGGTAGAGTTGAGTCGTCGACTATTTTTCCCTCGAATTGCTCTTTCTCCTGAACTTTAGGTTTTTCAGTTATGCTGGTTCGAGGTCTAGATTTTAAATTTATTTCAAGAAGACTAACTTTTCCTTCTAAGTTGCTTATCTTCCCTTCTAAAGATTCAATGTTTCTTTTCAGTTCGTCGTATAGCTTCTTCAGTTCATTAACTTCTTCTCTTATTTTCTTAATATCTTCTACTAATCTGTATGCAACTTCGGGACGATGCTTCAACGATCCCTTAGCAGGGATTATTTCCTCTACACGTTCATCCTCCGTTACCTTCAGGACCCCGATGCCGCTTTCCCTTATTAGGGGTGGATTTAAAACACCCTCTACAGCATAGGTCTCCGGGATAGCAATATAGACCTTCTCGACAAATGCTCTTAAAGGAGATAATTTCACAACCGTTTTTTCGACCGCTTCCCGTGCTTCAATTTGAGTATAGTATACTTCATCAAATACATGTATTACAATAATATTGTTTACGTCCCTAAAAGCTACATCTACAAGCCCGACCAGATTTTCGGGTAAATTCAACTCTTCGACTAAAATGGGGGTTAATTCCCTCCTAGCTAAAAAATCCTTTATTGCAAGAAGCAGTCTAGCCTTGCCAATCATATGTTACCTCCATTTATACCATCCTTCCATGGTGTCCCAGTCCCACTCATAGTCATCCGGCACAGCTACCGCGTAAACTATACAACCCTTCCAAACCGAAAATTGTGGTTCATCAACGAGTTTAACTTGAGCTGGTATCCCCTTTTTCATTAATTCGTTCCTCACTTTTGTTGCAGCATCAGTAGCTACGTCGTCCAATCCTGGAGGTACCTGCCAAGAAAAGTTTCCTCCACTTAATATTATTCCTCCCTTTTCAACGATCTCCTCTCTAATTTCATATAACACTCCACCGAGTGATAATATTATGGCATCGGCTAAGCTTATAGTTCCTTCAATTGGTTCACCCCTAAACTCAGTCGAAATAGGTCGCGGCATACCTTTCCTATAGTAACTTTCGAAAATCTCGTGGCCTGGATTAAATATTATTTCACCTATCAGGAACCTCATCCAAGAATTTTTTTCAAAATCTATTTCTAGAAGATATTTTCTAAATGGTTCACCCCTGAATCTCTTCCAATCCCTTTTAGCTACCTCGATACTCTTCTCAAGATCATATGGTATAAGCCCGAAATGCTCCTTTATCTCACGTACTATTTTCTCCTCTCTGGCAACATCCCCATAACCTAGGTCTTTCAAAATCTCTGCTGTTATCGCGTCTGCTTCTGCTCCACCTCTGTTAAGTGCAAACATAGCTTCTTTTATAGGGTACCTGGAAATCGGGCAAATCTGTGTATTTCCATGGCCGGATTCTATTACTATACATGTTATTCTTTTTTCAGCGATTGCTACCGCAAGTGGCTGGGGTATTATAGTTACAGCCTTTACTAGACCTGTCTCGGCATCTATTTTCTGGTGGAGATCGAAGAGATTCTTATACATGTATCTTGCCTGAGTTAACGCCAAGGAAGATATTGCAGCTGCAACATAGAAACCATCGAATTTCGGGTCTGTTGGACTGCTTTCCTCCAGTCCCATCTTGGTTAAAGCGTAAATAACCTCCCATGAATTTTTATCATCGCTTTTTACTATACCATCTCTCATTGGGTAAATGAGGTAGCGCACCATTTCATCCCTGGATCCTAGAAAATGTCTAACCTTGTCTCCAACAATTACGTCTTCTTCTATGCCATATATTTTATGGAGTATAGTTCTTTCACGGAGCACTATTCCCCTGTTTTCTGCAATAAAGGGTTTTTCACCAACTGGGCCATATTTAAAATAGCTTGTTCCATAATCTTCTCCAAAAGCATATTTTCTTTTATATGTCTCAGCGTCCAAATCCCCTACACCTCTCGATGCCCCAAGATACATGCTATATAAAGTTATATAACCCTTATATCCCTAATATAGCCCTCTCTTAAGCCATCTAAAAGCATTTAGATATGAGAGGTATGTAAAAATAATATTTTAACATTTGAGCTAGGGGCCACCGCCAGCTATGTAAGATAACTGGGCTATTCTGTCCATAACTTCAATGAACTCTCTTTCTATCTTTCTTTTTTCCTGCTCAAATTCTTCTGAAGACAACTCCCCTTTCTCCTTCCGCGCTATAAGATCCTCCATTTTGTCTTCAAGCTCTTTTTTCCTTTTTTTATAATACTCTAGAGCTTCTTTCGGATTTTTAAAGCCGCCCAGCATTATTGAACCCGAATACCATAGGCCTATAATGTTTAATAAGTCTGATGTACCGCCTTTAACATACATCTAACTACATGTGATTAACAGATCTCATGTAAACATTATTAACTAGTCTAAAAACAGATAAAACAAAAGGGAGTAAATGTTATCGGAGAGGGGGGTACATGAGTCTTTCCAGTAAAATTCTAATTACGACAGAGAAAGGTGATGAAATAATTGTCTATCTTAGATCCAGTAAGGCGCCCTTAAACGCAGCGAGGCTTTTAAGAATGCTACCGCTTCATACAAGAATTTATTTTACTCATGATCGAAAAATAGCATACTTTACACTGACAAAAAGATTAACTTTAGAAAAACCATCTAGAAAAATCCCTCGGGGAAGCCTATTCTACTGGGTTCAAAGAAACGTTTTGGCGTTTTCGTTGGAAGACACAGTGGTACAGGGATATGCGTGTATTATAGGTGACATTGATAAAGAAAACTTAGAGATTCTAGCTAATTTAGAGAACGGCATGAAAATCACTTTGAGAAGTGTTGAAGGTGAGTAAATACTCCGCGAAAAGCTTATAAGATAATTTATGATATAAGCCCACACACAACAACAAAAAGGTGGGAGAAATGTCAGAAGCTGTTGGAGAAATAAAAGTTGGGGCAAAGCCTCCAATGCACTACGTCCTTGCAACCGTGATACAATTCAACCAGGGCGTAAAAAGCGTCCACATTAAAGCCAGAGGGAGAGCAATTTCAAAGGCAGTTGATGTAGCCCAAATAACTGTAAACCGGTTCCTCAAAGATAAAGTAGAAGTAAAAGAAGTTACTATAGGAAGCGAGGAAGTAGGCGAACCAGGAAAGACAAGAACGGTCTCTACAATTGAAATAGTTCTTGAACAAAAAGAGTAGAAAAGATAGAGTCACTTATTTTTGTATTTATATTTTCATTTTGCCAGATATTCCCTACTTCTGCTTTACCCACACCTTTATAGCAAGAGCCCATGTTAATATAACAGCCAGAAAGTGTAGAACAAGCAGAGTCACATTAAAGTTTACATTCTCCTCCAAAAAAACGGTTGTAAAAAAGGAAAAAATTGTCGACACCATTAAATAATATCCCCATAATTTGAGTGCTCTAATGTTATTTTGTACGCGTACAACGAACGTTATTAAAAATAGGGAAAAATAAAGTATAAATGTTTCAATGATATAGGTGGCCTGTAGGAGGTATTTAAGATCGCCATCCATTCAGTCCACCGGCACGCTAAACAATGCTGATAAATACTAAAATTCACTCAACTCTAATAGAAAATCCTTTTGTTTCCTTGTCTTTCTCGGCTTTTTCTACGGTTATTGTCAAAACACCATTCTTGTATTTGGCTTTCGCTGTTTCTGGTTTAATTTTCTTTTTTAGTTGAATGGTTTTATGGTATTTTCTATCGCCATTTGATGCAGATACTTCGATTGTATCCTCTGTCATTTCAACATTTATCTTGTCTTTTTCAACCCCGGGTATGTCCATTATAACTTTTATAACGTCTTTCTCCTCAATTACGTCCGTGAAAGGTTCGATACTTTCGCTTATACGCGGCTTTATGACCCCCGGTTTTATGTTACCCCATTCGCGTACATGGGGCACACCATCCGGCCCTATGGTGACTGAGAAACCGTAGAAATATGGGCCGTATCTTTCAATTCTCCTACTAATGCCCTCTCTTCCCTCCTCTCTGAACATTTCTTTCATCATTTCATCGAATACCTTATCTATTTCATCGATAAGTTTCCTAGTTCGTCTCCACCATTCTTCAAATTCGCTCATAATATTCTCACCCCATTTTATATCCCCAACACAATTTTATAATTTTATTGACCAAGAGAAAGCCTTCCATCAGGCTAAAATAAAATTATTTTAGGGACATCGGTGAAAACTATACTGAATAATATGGGCTCAATGTGTTAATAAAGCATCAGAATAGATCACCTTGTATTCTAGAATTAAGTCACTTGTGAGAAATTAAGGGATAACAAATTTCAGGTTGATGCTTCCTGCTCATTTGCTTTTAACGTACTTTTTAGTCCATTTTAGTTTGCGTGCATCGGTGCCCCTAAAGAATAGTACTCTGCATTTTCTGGTACAAAAATAGTATACTGTTCCGTCGGTTTTAACGTACATTAGCCCTGTGCCTGGGGGTATTTTCTCGCCGCAGAAACTACATGTTCGGAATTCGGGCACTTTCATGCACCCAGATTCACTTGAGAAAGTAATATATAAGCCTACCTTCATAATGTTGGATGCAGATGAACAATGAGGAGGTAGATGAGATGTCGAGTGAAAAACCATTTTATGTAAAATTTATAGTACCATCCGAGCTGGCTGAAAAAGCCTATGAAGCCCTAAGACGAGCCAGAGAAACCGGTGGAAAAGTAAAGAAGGGTACAAATGAGACTACTAAAGCCATAGAACGAGGATTAGCAAAACTAGTATTAATAGCAGAAGACGTAGATCCCCCTGAAATAGTAGCCCACCTGCCACTTCTCTGCGAAGAAAAGAAAATACCCTATGTATATGTTCCCGCGAAAAAGAAACTTGGAGAAGCCGCTGGTATAGAGGTTGCTGCAGCGGCAGCGTGCATCATCGAACCGGGAGAAGCCAGAGCCCTAATGGAAGAAGTTATACGAGAAGTACAGGAGATAAAAATAAAGGCTGGAGTATCCTCTAAGTGAATTTAATTAAAATAGTAAAATTTTTATCCATCCGTCTCCTCTTTCCAAAACGGGTGCATGTATGAGTGAAGATGCAACTCCAGCTCAAATACTTCAAATAATAGGCAGAACAGGGGTTTGCGGAGAAGTAATACAAGTAAGATGTAAGGTTTTAGAGGGGAAAGATAAAGGAAGAATTCTAACAAGAAACGTTAAGGGCCCAGTGAGAATAGGAGACATCTTAATGTTACGTGAAACTGAGAGAGAAGCCCGTAAAATTAGTGGCAGATAACGCAGAGTTACCTTCATTTCTTTTACCTTTAAGGTAAAATAGATAATATGTAAAACTACATGCAAATATTTTCATCTACCTCTTTTCAAAACACTATTAGTAGATTGCATGTATTCTATAAGACGGGTATGGATGTGCTACCTTTAGACCTTTTGTATTCAATGTTATTAAAAGGAGAGAAAATCCACTTTAAAGACGACAAAAAGATGGGGGCTTTTCTCGAAGATCTTAAAGAGATAGGATTAGAACCATCCGAGGGAAGCATACCCTATTTTACATTAGAAGACCCGTTTATCACTGATATAGATCAAGAAAAACTTGTCACACCACTACAAATAAGGAAAAAACTCCTTATGGAAAAAAATAGTAAAAATTTACAAAAAATTTCGACATATTTTTATGTAAAAGTATTAATTACAATAAAAATTTTAAGACGAATCTATGAAAAGAAAAAAGACCCCAATATTCTTCAGGAAATCGAGGAAATAAAGGAAAATGCAATGGATCTTTTAAGGAAACGCATGCAAAAAATCCTAGAATTAGCTCAACTGAGTTCGAAACCAATTAGAGAATTAATGGAAAATATGAGTTTTGAAGAGAGGATAATATATTCAAATATATGTAATTTACTTTCAACGTGGGAAAGAAGCTTTACAAGTAAACTGGAGGGGGATTAGAAATGGAGGATCTAGCTGATGTAGAAGTAGTTAAAGAAAACTTTGTTGAAAAATTTGTCTCATTCTTCAAAAACTTTAGAGATAGTAGTGGAGAATACAAGTATAGGAAAAAAATACGGGAAATGGTTCTATCAGGTTCAAGATCACTTGTAATAGACTTCGACGATGTCATTGATTACGATGTTGATCTTGCTCAACAACTGTTATCTCGTCCAAGAAAAGTATTGGAAGAAGCATCAAAAGCCATAGGTGAAGTAGCTAAAATAGAAACACCTGAACAGGCTCTTGAAGGCCCATTTGTTGCCCGTTTTAGAGGTCTCCCAGCGACACACGTCGTTTCCCTAAGGCGTATAAGAGCCGAGCATATAAACAAATTGATAGCGGTTGAAGGGATTGTAACGCGGATGACGCCCATAAAATACCTTCTACGTAAAGCCGTCTTCAGGAATAAAATTACGGGTCACACGATAGAGGTTCCCCAGATTGGAGACCGTTACACGCCACCCACACTTATGGATGACTTTTCCTCAGAAAGTAGAATTAAGAAAAGCGATTACGAACTTGTGTTGGAAGAAAGCACCTTCTCAGAGTGGCAAAGAATAACCCTTCAGGAGAAACCAGAAGAACTGCCTCCAGGCCAGCTCCCACGTTCAATAGAAGTTATTTTGAAGGATGACCTAGTAGATACCGTTAGACCTGGAGACAGAGTGACAGTAGTTGGTATACTTAATGTTGAAGAAGAAAGGACCCTGAGAAAGGATAAGCCTCCTATATTCCGTACATGTCTCGATGCAAACTACATAGAGACTATGGGTAAAGATATTTTCGAGGTAGAGATTACACCAGAAGACGAAAAGAAAATACTTGAATTAGCCTCTAAACCGAATATAAGGGATATTATTGTACGATCAATTGCACCATCTATACACGGCTACGAGGAGATAAAAAGAGGGATAGCCTGCCTGCTTTTCGGCGGGGAACCAAAAATATTGCCTGATGGTCTCAGGATTAGAGGAGATATTCACATTCTGTTGGTCGGTGACCCTGGTACAGCGAAATCCCAGCTTCTCAAATACGTGGCTTCGATTTCCCCTAGAAGCGTGTTTACCACTGGAAAAGGGTCAACGGCAGCCGGCCTTACCGCTGCCGTTGTAAGGGAGAAGAGTAGCGGTGAATTCTACCTAGAGGCGGGAGCGTTGGTGTTAGCTGATGGAGGAGTGGCTTGTCTTCACCCGGATTCAAGGGTTTTGATAAACAACAGATATATCAGGATCAAAGATCTTTTTGATCCCTCAAAATCATATAAGGCTGTATCAAATAGCGAGGTTGTTGACATTCAAGAATTAAATGAACATGTCATATCGTTTTCGCTGGATAGCTCAGAAATTGTAGATGCGAAAGCAACTGTATTAAGGAGGAAGTACTGGAGGGGGGAACTCTTAAGAATTAAATTTAAGTCAGGAAAAGAAATAACATTGACTCCCAATCACCAGTTGGTTGACGGAGAATCTTTGAAATGGAGGGAGGCAGGAGAATTCAAGGTCGGAGATAAGGTAATTGCATTACGTGAGCCTTTGCTCCAAAGGAACATTGAAAGAGACGAGATAGTCAGTATAGAAAAAATTCCATATGAAGGCCACGTTTATGACCTATATGTTCCCACATTCCATAATTTTATTGCAGAAGGTATAGTAGTCCACAACTGTATCGATGAGTTTGATAAAATGGATCCCCGCGATCGTGTTAGTATACATGAAGCAATGGAGCAACAAAGTTACCATAAAGACTTCGAAATAATGTTGGCTAATGGAGATAAAGTCAAGATAGGCGAATTTGTTGACACGATTATAGAAAAATACAGGAATAGAGTGATAAAAGGTAAGGACACAGAGATAGTTTTAGTCGATGATGTTTATGTTATGGCATATGATCTGGATAGAAAGAAAATAGTTAAGGTGAAGGCTCATAGAATAAGTAGACATAAAGCCCCTTCAAAGTTCATTAGATTAGTCTTCAGTAACAGACGTTCGATAACAGTTACACCTGAACACCCAGTTGTTGTATGGAGTGGAGGCTCCTTTACAACCATTAGAGCTGACAAGGTAAAGCCAGGCATGCTTGTACCTGGAGTACGCAGATATGATCTCTCCAAAGTTGAAAATGTAGGTGCTAGAAGTATTCTAAATGAAGTCGACCGTACGGAGCTAACGAAATTCGCAGGGTTTATGTTCCCTAACGGTTTCACCCAAATAATCCTTGGAAGTAGTTACCGTGAAAAGTCCACATACATGGGTGGACAACTAGTTGACGCCCCTGTATTCAAGGCAATAAACCCCGCATTCATCGAACAAATACAATACAAGGAAGGAGGAAACATATTATATACAGTGAATCCCCCTCATAGGGGATTTTATGAAATATTTGGAAAGAATCTTTCAAAGGTACTTATAGAACCTAAAGATAGAAATGTAGGGATATCCCTAAAACGTATACCTGCATCGGTATTTACGATGCATACTGAAGCTAAAAGATCCTTCCTCAACATCTTCTTTAAAGAGAACGGGTTTGTCGATAAAAATGAGATAGGTTTTAGAGCCTCTTCAAGGCAGCTTGCTGAAGACCTGCAAGATTTATTGTTAACCATGGGCATTTACTCTTATCTGGCTTCAGAAAAAGATGAAAACGGTAAAAAATACTATAAGGTAATAATTTCAGATCCTGAAGGCCTTTCTAACCTTGCAAGTATAATAGATAATGTTGAAGTAAAGAGGTTCGTGAATTTCATTAAAAGATCTAAGGATAAAGTCGATTATGGAGATGAATTACCTAGTGAAGTTGCAAGAATGTTAAAACAGGTAGCAGATAAACTGGACATAAATGATAGTTACTTATCATATATTGTAGAAAAAAGATATCAAATATGTAGGAAAAGGGCATGTGAATATCTTGAGCTAATTAAATCGAAAATACGTAAACTACGTTCAGCGTTAGAGAAAAGAAATATAGAGGCTGTTAGAAAAATTGTTAAGATAGCTGAGCTTTCAAGGGAGACTGGTATACCCTACTCGTCTTTAAAATATAAACTACTGACCAAAAGAGACCCAAAGATCACTGAATTGTTAATTAAAAAGGCGAAAGCCCGCGTTGAAGAACTTGAAAAAATGGTCGATGAACTTGATTCGTTGATAAATGGTAATATAAGGTTTTTAACTGTGGAGCGTGTAGAGGTGATAGACAACAATGATTCAGAATGGGTTTATGACATAACAGTAGAGCCTTACCATCTTTTCGTTTCCCACGGACTAGTGCTCCATAACACAGTAAGCATTGCCAAGGCTGGTATAGTAGCTACCCTCAATGCCAGGGCCTCGGTCCTAGCGGCAGCTAATCCAGCTTATGGTAGATACATTCCTCAACGTACCATAGCTGAAAACATCGATTTACCTGTAACAATCCTTTCGCGCTTTGATTTAATCTTTGTCATTACAGATAGACCTGTAGAAGAAGAGGATAGAGTTCTGGCTCAACATGTCGTTGGCCTCCACGGCGGTAGATATAGGGAAGCTTATGAAAACATAATTCAACCTGACTTATTGAAGAAATACATTGCATATGCAAGGAAATATGTTCACCCTAAGCTTACTAGAGAGGCAGAAGATAAAATTGTTCAGTTTTATGTGGACATGCGTAAAAAGGGAGAAGACCCTAATTCACCTGTAACCATAACCCCTCGACAGTTAGAAGCATTAATTCGTTTAGCCGAGGCACATGCGAAAATGTCCCTGAGAGACCGAGTTACAGTAGAGGATGCTGAGGCTGCTATCGAACTTATGCTATACTTCCTGCAAAGCGTGGGTATAGATGTAGAAACACAGGCGATAGATATTGATATAGTTATGACCGGTAAACCCCTTTCACAACGGGAGAAATTCATTAGATTAATGAACTTAATAAAACAGTTAACAGAGGAAAATCGGGGAAAGCCCATTAAGGTGGAGACATTGATGAATAGAGCTGAAAAGGAGGGATTGGACCGAGATTTTGTAGAGAAGGCGATAAAACATTTAAAAAATGAAGGCGAACTATACGAACCGTTGCCGGGCTACATTAAGAAAACATAGTAAACGCCGGTGAGTAACCATACGTATAGAGGAACTAGACTTACCGATAACTGCGAAGAAAACCCTTTTATCAAAGGGTATTACCGACCTCTATCCACCACAGGAAGCCGCTATACGATCTGGGTTGTTAAAAGGCGAGAACCTTGTTGTGTGTGCCCCTACAGCTTCAGGAAAAACCCTAATAGCCGAGATAGCTATTTTAAAGCAAGTCCTAGAGAGAAATGTTAAAGCCCTATATTTAACTCCTTTACGTGCTCTTGCCTCGGAGAAATTCGAAGAACTGTCCTTTTATAGCAATTATATAGGCCTTAAAGTGGCTTTAACTACAGGGGATTATGATAGCTCGGATCCCTGGCTTGAAAAATATGATATTATCATAACGACTAACGAGAAAGCCGACAGTCTTTTAAGGCACAAAGCTACATGGTTGGAGAGTATAGGCATAGTAGTTTCCGATGAAATCCATTTACTGAATGAACCCCGTAGGGGACCTACCTTAGAAATAGTGTTGTCTAAATTTCTGGATCTTTCCTCAACAAAAGATATACAGATACTGGCGCTTAGCGCGACTATAGGAAACAGTGCTGAAATAGCTGATTGGCTGAATGCCAAACTAGTTGTTAGCGAGTGGCGGCCTGTTGAATTGATTGAAGGCGTGTATATTGATGGGAAAATACATTATTCAAACGGCCTTACTAGAGAAATACCATCCCTAGGAAACCCAATAATTGATTTGACCGTAGACTGTCTCCGTGAAGGAGGAGAAATCCTAATTTTCGCTAACACGCGGCAACGTGCAGTCAGTCTCGCAAAACGTATCATGTACCCGGCTAAAAAATTTCTTACTCGCGAGGATGCATCCACGCTCGCAAAAGCTACTAAAGATCTATTGAAGAGCGAGAGAAACTATCTCACAGAAGCATTAGCTTCATGCTTGATCAACGGTGTAGCCTTTCACCATGCAGGTTTATCTCATACATCCCGTAGGCTCATAGAGAAACTGTTTAGACAACGAATAATTAAAGCTGTGGTAGCTACACCAACGCTGGCCGCTGGGGTTAATCTGCCAGCACGCCGCGTAGTTATAAGTGACTACAGAAGGTTCAATGGTGAGTTAGGTATATACGAGGAGATACCTGTCATAGAATATAAGCAGATGTGTTTACCCTTTGACACCCTCGTAGATGCATCTGAAGGGAAGGTTCCTATAGGTGAATTGGTTGAACTTCGAAAAAACATTAATGTTTACTCATTAAACTCCGAAAACCAGAGAATCCAAGCATCCCCTGTTCATTCTGTTTATTCTAGGTTAGCCAATATTCTTGTAGAAGTATCCACGAGTAACGGGCTGTCAATAAAAATAACTCCTGAACATGAAATAGCAGTGGTTAAAAGACATAAAGTAGTTTGGTGGAAACCTGCCATCAAGCTAAGTAGGGGAGAAAATGTTCTATTTTATAATGATAGGAGAGGGGTTTTAGAACCGTGTAAAGTTCGGCAAGTAAAGGTTCTATATTTACCATATCCAATTAAGGTGTATAATATAGGTGTAGAGGGAAATGAAAACTACTTTGCAAACGGTATCTTAGTGCATAATTGTGGACGTGCGGGAAGGCCTCGTTACGACAAGAAGGGTGAAGCCATAACCATTGCTAGAAACAGGCGAGAAGTCGAGTTCATCTTTGATGCATATATATCTTCCAGGCCGGAGGATATCTCCTCTAAACTTAGCAGCGAACCTGCATTGAGATCGCATGTATTAGCGCTCATCTCCACAACTTACATCAACTCAATTAAAGCCCTAATAAATTTTCTACAAAAAACCTTCTATGCACACCAATATGATATTTATGCCATAAAGTTTCGCATAGAAAGGATACTATCCTTCCTCAAAGAAAATAATTTTATAATTGAAAAAAACCATACTCTCGTATCCACTTCTCTCGGGAAACGGGTAACCGAACTCTATATAGACCCTTACACGGCGGCAATAATTTTAAGGGGGCTTAGATCGATAACAGATACACAAAATACATTCCCCTATCTTTATTTAATCTCGTATGCTCCTGAAACACCGATCTTTTACCTACGTAGAGGAGAAAAAAAGGCTATAGAGTCATGGCTTAAAAACCATGCTACATGGATCATAAATTCAGAGGAGCTGAAAAAACTGGTCGAAGACGACTATGAACTTAGGTTAGCTCGTATAAAAACCGCCTTAATACTCTACAACTGGATTAATGAAATCGACGAAAACATAATATTAGAAAGATTCGAGATAGGTCCGGGCGACCTGCATGCATTAACACAGGTTTCCGAATGGCTTCTTTATTCTGCATATGAACTAGCTAAACTTTCTGGAATGAGCGAACATCTCTCCACACTTCATAGACTTCGTGAAAGGGTAAAGCATGGAGTTAAGGATGAATTAATAGAGCTTGTTAGAATAAAAGGTATAGGAAGAAAAAGAGCAAGAATACTGTATAACCACGGTATTAGAGGCATTGCAGACTTAATTAACACTCCACCACAACGCCTTTTAGCGTTACCTCTAATGGGCCGTGAATTAGTGAAAAAGATATTTGAGCAGCTGGGAGAACCTATAGATCAATATAACGAATTTTCCTTCAAGGAGGAGAAGAAAGAGAAAGAAGAATATGATGGTACACTAGATAGTTTCCTCTAATCCCCCCGGAAAAAACATTTTCGAACCATTAAACAAAGGCAAAAAATATATTCAGGAGAATAAGTTAATGTTGCGGGGCCCGTAGCTCAGCCTGGAAGAGCACCGGACGCCCGGCTGGCGGGTGAGGCTTTTAACCCGGGGGTCGCGGGTTCGAATCCCGCCGGGCCCGTTTAAACATTATATGAGACGTTATTATGATGGAAACAGGATTTTGAATGTAGCTTCTATTATAGTATCGGCTTTTCTAAGGGCGTTTATAAGGCTTCTATTTAAGTCGGCTGCCGCCTTATTTGAATACACGGCAATTGTTCTATCGTCTATGAACCCACTTTTCCTCACCACAATGGAAGTAGGGGAACTTAACTTAAGGTCTTCATGCCCCCTCGCTTCTATTACATCTGTCTGGTTGCCAGCTTTCAGGATTATTAATACTATTGAACCAGGCTTTTTAACAAGTTTTTTAAAGGTATCTGAGAAATCTTTTACCGATTTATTGGCCGAGACACCTATGATGCAGTCGCCTCTAGGGGTCAAGAACTTCTCCTTCGTTATTTCAAATGTACTTTTATGGAGAGCCTTGATGTTAGGGTGGCCCTTTGCAATTACGGTCTCCTTAAAAACCTCCTTTAATTTCAATAGGACCCCCTATATTCTTTCTACCCCCTTACCTTGAATCCTCACGAAAATGCATCCTCCTCTACTCTCAACAACGTATTTCTCAGATGACAGTTTTTTAACTACAAGCAACTCTTGGTAGAACGAGGAACCTACAGGAACTATCATTAATCCTCCATCTTTAAGCCATTTTAACAAGTTAGAGGGTAAACGGGGCGCCGCCGCCGTTACAAGAATCTTGTCAAATGTGGTTCTAAACGGTATAGTAAATGTTCCGTCGGCATTGGTTACAGTTACCCTATCTGAATAACCAGCCTTGCGAAGATTTTTATGCGCGAAACATGCCAACTCCCATATGATTTCTATCGAAAAAACATGTCCGGGTTTTTTAGATCCATTTGGAGCTACTATTTCGGCACAAAGTGCCGCATGATAGCCGCTTCCTGTACCTATTTCTAGAACCAATTCACCCTCTTTTAGATCTAATTCTTCGCACATAAGTGCACACATATGGGGTGCGCTTATTGTTTGGCCACAGAGCGTCGGTAAGGGGGTGTCTTCGTAAGCATATTTAGCATACGGTTGTGGCACGAAAAGCTCCCGTGGAACGGTCATCATAGCTCTGGCCGTTTTCTCCGAACGGATGTATCCTTCCCGTATGAGACGTTTAACTAGTTTTCGTCGCTCTTCACTGAAGTTCATCATCCAAACCATGAATCTAAACTTTTCTGGGTTTTAATTTCCTTTACAGCTTTGATAGCACGTTTCAGAGCATTTCTCACCCTCTCTCTGGAAAAATCGTGTTCGTCACACAGAAAATACATTATTCCTTCAAAGTCAGGTTCATGCCATTCTAGTTCATAATTATCGGTCACTGGAGGATTGAGGAAAACCTTTTTTATCTCGCTTGGATCCACTGGAAAAACATCAGACGGAAGCATGTTCATGGCATTTTCAAGCGATTTAAATTCCTTTATTATTTTCAGGGCTTTTTTAGGCCCTATCCCTGGAACCCCCTCAGGATTGTAGTCGGTTCCTATCAGTATAGCAATATCTATCAGTTGTTCACGGGTTATACCAAGGCTCTTTAAAACCTCTGTAAGCACTATAAGTTCAGGCTTAATTTCTATGTAAACATCTTTCCTTGGAAGTTTTCTTCTACCGGATATAGTGAGGTTCCTTACAAGTCTTGGAGCTCCGTAAAGCAGTGCATCGTAATCCTGGCTTGCCGCCCCCCATGCATCACCTTTAATCACAAGATACGCTGCTTGTGCTTCACCTTCAGAGGGGGCCTGCACCCAAGGCACACCAAGAAGAGAAAGAAGTTTTTTGGCGTCGTTCACCATATCCTCAGTCAGCCTAGAAGTCTGCTGGGCATATATTCTGGCAGCCTGTAAATCCCCTCTTTTTAACGCTTCCTCGTACTTTTTTACAGCCTCCTCTTTCCGCCGTGTACGGCGAAGTATCTCAATCTTCTTTATCTCCGGCGGTTTACCATCAAAAACATATACTGGCTTAATTCCGTATTCGAGGAAGTTAATTGTCCTATATAGTAAGCCGTTCAGGTGGCTTGTTATCCTACCAGATGAATCCATTAAGGGTGTTCCATTAGGTTGCCTTATTATGGCAAGGAACTGGTAAAGCGCGTTATAAGCATCTATTGAAATGATTTTTCCACGTAGCTCTTCTATACTTAGAATACGTTTCTTTTCAACCAGGTCTTTTAAGTTAACACCCATCTTTATCTTCCTTGAAAATATTTTTAGTAAACAGATGTATAAAGATTATTTTACTAAAGCTTAGAATATAATTGTATGAGCTTTTCTCCTTTCTTAATTGTTTCCACGTAGATTAACCTGCGAAGCTCCAGTATCATTAGTATCCTATTAAATTCACGCGGGCTTAAATTATATCGTTTTTTAAGAATTTGGTATAATATTGAATCCTTTATTGCACCTCCCTGGCGTTGGAGTTCCTCAAGTATCTCTAGTACTAATTCAGGTGTCATTTTAAACACCCCCTTATATTGCTAAACGAAGTAAGAGGGACTTATAACCCTCCGTTCTCTAATCGACCTAGCTTTTTCGCTCCAGATCTGATAGTAGCGTAACATATCTTCCGTTACCGAGGGTTTGATCTTTGAAAGCGCCACCTGGAAGTGTCTCATATAGACTTTTGATATATTTAAATCCTCCCTTAATGCCAGCAATCCGGCCTCACGTACAAGTAGTTCAAGGTCTGATCCCGAGTACCCCTCGGTCAACCTTGCCAATTCCACCAGATTCACATCTTCGCCTAGTGGCATGTTACGTGTGTGTATCTTCAAAATTTCTAGTCTGGCTTCCACGTCGGGGGGGCCAACATATATTATCCTTTCAAGTCTACCCGGCCTTAAAAGAGCTGGATCCACTATATCGGGTCTATTAGTTGCACCTATTACTACAACCCCCTCCAATTTCTCGATTCCATCCATTTCCGTCAGCAACTGGCTGACCACACGTTCAGTAACCATTGAATCTCCAACACCGTATCCTCTTACCGGTGCCAGTGCATCTATCTCATCTATGAATATTACTGCTGGGGCGACCTGCCTTGCTTTTCTAAAGATTTCTCTTATGGCTCTTTCAGACTCTCCAACCCATTTACTGAAAACCTCAGGTCCCTTAATGCTTATGAAATTGGCGTCGCTTTCTGTGGCTACGGCCTTTGCAAGCAAAGTCTTACCACAACCAGGAGGACCATACAACAAAATACCTTTAGGTGGACGTATTCCAAGTCTCCTAAATGCCTCCGGGTACTTTAATGGCCATTCAACAGCTTCTTGTAGCTCCTGCTTAGCCTCCCTTAAACCTCCTACATCCTCCCATCTGACAGAAGGTATTTCTATCTCTATTTCCCTTAGGGCTGTGGGAGTTATTTCCCTGAAAGCCTTCATGAAGTCCTCCATAGTCACCTCGATCTGTTCCAAGATTTCAGTTGAAATCTTATCTTGCTCTAAGTCTATTTTTGGAAGTATCCTACGTAAAGCCTTCATCGCAGCCTCCCTACATAGGGCAGCTAGGTCCGCGCCTACGAATCCATGCGTTATTTCCGCTATTCTCCTTAAGTTAACGTCTTTTGAGAGAGGCATGTTCCGGGTATGCACGAGCAATATTTCATATCTACCCTGTTTGTCTGGAACTCCGATTTCTATTTCTCTGTCGAATCTTCCTGGTCTTCTTAACGCTGGGTCAAGCGCGTTAGGCCTATTTGTTGCCCCGATTACTATTACATCTCCTCTTGCTTCGAGCCCGTCCATTAGGGCTAGTAGTTGTGCTACTACTCTTTTTTCTACTTCTCCTGTTACTTCTTCTCTTTTGGGTGCTATTGCGTCTATTTCGTCTATGAATATTATCGCGGGAG
>Ga0180301_10000172_pt1 | contig 48178 bp, 51 predicted proteins | sample GuaBasSediGuay16_FD_121797 | JGI IMG/M metagenome (GOLD analysis project Ga0180301, IMG submission 121797) | Subseafloor sediment microbial communities from Guaymas Basin, Gulf of California, Mexico - Guay16, Core 4569-2, 12-15 cm | ecosystem: Environmental > Aquatic > Marine > Hydrothermal... | reverse complement strand
ATCCCTGCATATATAGCCTCCTGTTTAAATTGGGTTAATAAACTTAAATCTTACCAATACAGGAGGCTATCTTTTTATACCTTCCTTGTCAAAGGAAAAGTGCACAAAATATTTTACATTATCGTTGAATCAGTACTGTCAAGAATTATCCGCAAGCTCTAAGGAAACATAATCTTGTTTTGAGTGTTGACATATTGGTAATAAAAAGGATGATAAGGATCTCTCTGGTATTATATTGCAACTAATATCAACACCGATAACACAGATAGCGTGGGATTGTTCAAAGAAACTTAATCGGCGTTCTTCATAAACAACCCTTTCCGCACACCCTTTTTCTCAAATAAGTTTTGTGATTTCTTCTACTGATAAAACCTTATTCCGATTTTACTTTCCCGTCAATGGCTAAAGCTGGTGTCACCATAACGCCATATTTGGTAACTCTGGCAGCATCTTTAACCTTTGTTACATCTACCTCTTTACCTGCACTTTTGAGTGTCTTTACTACATTTTCATAAAGAGCTTTTTAGGGCATCCCTTGCTTAAAATTTCGATCTTCATACATATCACCTTTATAAAATTACCCAAACACGACATTTTTTATAATCAACAAAAAAGCCACTCCCAAAAGTACCATACCAAATATTAACCTTATTGATTTGGATTTTAACTTGGAACTCATCATTCGTGAGCCAAGTTGCGAGCCTAAAAATACAGCAATAACGCAGAGTACCCAGACCATCCATTGAGGGCGCGCTGCGGTAAGAATGTGGGAAAGGAAACTGGAGGTTCCTGAAAACGTAACCACCATTGCCGAAGTTGCTGCTGCGGCTTTTGGCGCAAGACCGGCGATATAAAGCAGCGGCACGACGAAACTTCCTCCGCCGCGCCCTATGAGCCCGGCAAAAAAACCTAAGGCGCCTCCGGCAGATATCCCCAGAATTAACCTGCCTCTTTTTGATAATTTGCCTGCCTTAGGTTTCCACCCCGAAAGCATAAGAATAGCTGCGGCAGCAGTAAATATAGCAAATATCAAAATTACCGGCTTTGTGGGAAGGTTAATATTAACCAATGTCCCTAAAGGAGCAAATATTACCATTGTAATGCCAAAAGGAATTGCAACGTGCCAGTCAACAAGTTTCTTCCTTGCGTAGACAAAGGCAGCGGAGGATGAGTTTACAACATTAAGAAGCATTCCTAAAGGGATGGCTTCAGTTTTAAAATCCATCCCCAGCCAGAATAAAATTGGTATGTAAAGCTGAGACCCTCCCATTCCCAACATAGAAAATACAAAAGCAATAAAGAAGAAGATAATTGGTGACCAATAAATCGTATTCATACATTCCCTCCCGAAATCAGTGTTGTCTTCTCATTCTTTACTTTAATATATGCCTTTTATACGGTATATCGCTTCAAAAGAACCAAATAAATCCAGGTACTGCTCCAGAAGCCGGATCATAAGGAAATGTTTCCTTACGGTTTCTTTCCTTTTTTTACCCATTCGCCGGCGCAGTTTATCATTTTTGAACAATGTAACAATCCTATCCGCCGCCGCCTCTACAAGGAAACCAAAAAACTGTATCCCCCTGGGATGGACATAAGGTTATCTTAATAAATTCCATATCATCTTAGCAGCAATTAAATAAAGTATTAAACCAATTACAAATTTAACTTGCCTTCTGTTAAGTTTTTCCTTCATTAAATAAGCCCCTAACAATGCTCCTGAGATAGAACCTAAAGCACATAAAGAAAGCAGAGGCAAATTCACATTACCCAAACTCACATGTCCTAAAAACCCAGAAAAGGAAGAAAATATCACAATAAAAGCAGTTGTGGCTGATGCCTTCTTGGGATTGAAACCCAACCACACAAGAACAGGAACTATAAAATTGCCTCCCCCCCACTCCTAAAAGTCCTCCTAAATAGCCGGCGAAGGAACCTACTCCTAATCCATAACCAATTAACTTTTTAGTATTGGTTTCTATCTGTTTCTCTTTGGATTTATAAAAGAGCATCATAGTCCCGGCAAAAATTAGAAAACCTACAAAGAGCCAGAGTAAAACATTGCGGGGTAAATGTTCAGCCGTTCTTGCTCCCAGAGGAGAAAGAATAAAGGCAACAATTAAAATGGGGAAAGCGGTCTTGAAAACAATCAGTTTCTTCTTAGCAAAACTAACAGAAGCAAAAATCATAGCAATGGAATTCAACAGAAGAGCTGTGGACATAGAAGTTAATAATGGTATACCTAACGTTAAAAATATAGGTATTAAAATAAATGCTGCTCCCACTCCAGCAATTGTCAAAACTGCTGTAAAAATAAAAGTAATAACACCTGCAATGATATACACAAACATATTAACCTCCTAAAACTTAAAGTTAAATACTGTCCTCAAGCAATTTGTATTCTCCCAACTACTATTACTTTTTATTCTACGCAAATCGTAGTATACCTTTAACGCAAAATCCTTAAAAACCATAAGATAAAACCCGCACAAAGATTCGTTCTCCCCAAAATAAGGATTATCGAATAACGAAAAAATTCTCGCCTCATCGCCGATAAAAAATCTCATCTTTTTGTTTAGAGGAAAAACGGCTTCTAATTTCTCCCTGAACTTGTAAGTATCCACATAACAGTGCCGTTCAAATTTTGTGCTTGAAGCCAGCATAAACTTATTAAAATGAACTTTTTTGTCCCCCTGTATCCAGAACATATGCAGCTTCTTCCATCCATTTTTTCTTTTCTCCTTAAAAGCGTAATAAAGAGAGGCTTCTAATTCAGAACTTATCCTCTTCGATATCCCAAAGAACGATTTGCGGTAATAATTGCCGTCGTCTTTGTACCTTGTCTCTTCTTTAAAGTCAAAAAGTATCTTTTGCTTTTTTTCAATGGGAACCTTTGTCTTATACTCAAAATAATACTCCCAATCCCTTGCCCAACCAGCTGTTGGTACAAATGCAATAACCAATAACCAGTATGTAATATATAGATATCTCAAACTCCTAGAAATTTATATTGCATTATTTTTCACACCCCATCCCCAGAGCAAGGTAAACATATTTTCTTACCTTCTTTTATCCTCATTTTATTCTCCGCTACCATTTCGCCACAAATTTCGCATCTTACAGCATTAAAAGATGGCTTAGGGGCCGGAGGAAAATTATAGGTAAAGATTTTAGATACCTCTAAGATTTCTTCATCCGGCCGGCTGATAGTTTTCTTAAAGCCTTCTAAAATAAACTCGGGATTGACTTCTGCGGGAGGAACCCCTCTCTTTCTTTCGCTCATAAATTTACTGGAAAACATAGCTTCAACCGCTTCAGGCTTTACTGACACCCTAACTGCTTTGCCGTCTTTCTTTAAAGCTAAAGTTACTGCCCATTTACCATAGTCAAGCTTCCTTATCAAATCTTTTCCGTAAGTGCAGCCAGTGGCAAATTGCACGCCGTCAGTAAAACAACCTGCGGCATGAAATACGCCGGTTTCTACAAAGGCTACCTTTGACATGTTGGGTTCCCGTTCAGTTCCGAGTACTTTCAAAGCAAGTCTTCCCACTCTAAAACCAAGGGGCATTGCTCCGCATAGATGGCCGTGCATAATTAATGCTGCCTCCAAAATTTTATCCCAGCCTTCGCCCAAAACTTTTGCGTTCTTTGCTATATCTTTAAAATATTCAAATCTATCCATTACAACCTCCTCTTTCCTTATTTGAAATTATTAAAATTTTAATCTTTCTACACTCTATACCTATAGGTAATGAGCCAGTTATGTTCCCTTCCACCTGCACCGGCAGCATTTTCTTCTCTTGCTTTTAATTCTTAAGATTCCTGTCCTCAACACAGCTTCCCCCTTCCGAAAATAATCTGGCCATAACTTTCAACAAGCAGCCCTTCTGATAAATAAAGCTCAAACACGCTCGTATTATAATCTGAAACAGCAGAATAATAAAGATAATCCGCTTTTCTTACAGCAGCTTCGGCATCTAAAACGTCGTTAATTACACCTTTACCTTCTTTATATTTTAGTTTCTCAAGCCGTAAAGCCTCTTCTGCTTCTTCTTTAGACGTTTCTGCAAAATTTATTCTTTTGCGGGAAGATTCAATATCCGCTAACGATTTACTCACATCTTTATATACGCCAAGCAATATCTTATACTTATGCGCTTTATTAAAATCATAATCCCCCTTAGCCTTTAAAATGCCTCCTTCTCTTAATCCACTATCAAAAATAGGCAAGGTAACTTTGATTCCCGCCCAGTAGTCGTCTTCCCACCTATCATTGCCGGAGAATCTGGCTTCACCGGAAAACCCAGCAAACTCTCCTGCCCCTCCGAAAGCCTTAACTTCGGGAAAATACGCTCTTTTAGAGGATTTGAGCCCAAAATACGACGATTTGACAAGATACTTATACCCGGCCAAATCCTCTCTATGCTGCAATGCTTTGTTAAATTCTTCAGTTCGAGATAATTCATCCGCTTTTATATTAAAGAGTTTTAAATCTTCTTGTGTTTCTATGCCGCCCTTATAACCCATCTCCTGGGACAAAAGCCCCAAAAGATATTCCTTCTGGCTCTCCAATCTTGCAATATTATCATCTATTTCTGCTAATCGGACATTTACCTTAAGAAGGTCTATCCTTGCTGATTTGCCTTCTTTAATAAACTGCCTGATCCTCCTCTGAAGTTCTGCCATACTCTTGCGCAGTACTTTATAGGATATTATCAGTTTATCGAGAGAAACAATATTAAAATATATCTTTGCTGTGGTATAGATAACTACTTCTTTCTTCCTTTCCAGAGATTTCGTAGAAGCCAGGTAAAAATTCTTTGCAGACTTAAACGCATAAAAACTTTTTCCAAAATCGGTTATTAACCAGGAGGCTTCTGCCTTATTAGAAATTGTATTATTGTCAAACCGCTCTTCTGTTCCGGCAATCCCCGGAACTATAGCGTGTTCTTCTTGATAATTTGTATAAACGGAATTTAAACTTATTTGAGGCAAAAGATTTGCCCTTACTTTTACTGTAGCTCCTTTTGTTTTTTCTATATCAGCAGCTGATTCTTTAATGTCGGGGCTGTGGTCTAAGGCATATTTTATTGCTGATTTCAAAGAAAATACTTTCTTGCCATCTGAATTACACCGTTGTTTTTTACCATCCGCAAAAGAAACGCGGGGGAAAATAAAAGAAACAGACAAAAAAACTAAAATAACCACTGCGGTTCCTCTTTCCCCTGGCTTAAATGATAATTTATTTTTAAAATCGTCTATTACTAAATAAATCACAGGAATAACTATCATCGTTAGAAATGTACCTAATATAAGTCCTGCAGCGGCGACAATCCCCAGTGGGCTTAAACGTTCTAAACCTACGGCCATCTCAAATACCAGCGGGGTAAGCCCTATGACAGTAGAAGAAGCAGTCATCAGAATAGGCCTCGTTCTTATGCGGACCGACTGGATAATCGCCTCTTCGCGAGAAAAACCTTTTTCGCGCGCATTTAAGATAAAATCAAGAAGCAGAATTGAATTATTCACAATTGTTCCTGCCAATAGAATCATTCCCATAAGCGCAGGCATACACATTGGTTTATCAAAAACCAATAGCCCCAGAATGCACCGATTGCCGCCAGAGGTATAGCCAGCATTATAACTACAGGATGAGTAAAAGACTTATACATAGGTAAAAGAAGCACATAAAGCAGAACTAATCCAAAAAGCAAAGCCTTTCTCAGTCGGCTTTTGGTATCTAACATATTTTCCGGTGTCCCGGACATCTTTACGCTGTAACCGCGCGGCAAAATCATACCTTTCTTTTTAAGGCGCATCCCGGCAGTTTTTGCTGCCTGAGCAATGGTATAAATTCTATTTACTCCTGTAATATCAATTGTATTCTGCAAATCTTCTCTGGTTATAAAAGGCTGGGTGTATCTTTGCTTAATTTGTACCAAACTTCTTAAAGGTATCTCACCATAACGAGTGGGAACATAAATATTATCTAATTTGGAAGGCAAGTCTAAATTTTCTTCTTTGTATTCAACTCTTATGGGAATATCTAAGAAATCTTCCAGGCGCATAAAAGAATTAAATGCGCCTTTTACAGCAAATTTTATATATTGGGCTACTTCTTGCGTATTCACTCCATAATATTGGCATAAAGTAGCATCAGGAACAATCTCAACTTCTGGCTTATCCCTATACCAACTTCTTCTCACATCTACCAAGCCTTTTACTCCTTTTAAACCATCCAGAGCCTTATAAGCCATCGTGTCTAAAACCTTATTATTTTCTCCTCTCAAAATGAAATCAAAAGGGGCCTTGGTGGTAGATATGGGTGTAGCTCCATATTCCATTACCGTAAATGTCCTTACGCCTTCTATTGTCCTTAATTTTTGGCGCCATTGGTCTTCTATCTGCCAGATAGTTTTTTTCTTTTATCTCTGGTAACTAAATTAACAGTCATAGATACTGTCTGGGCCGTAGACCCGCCTCCTCCAAAACTTATCTCCCCCGGCTCTGAACCTACAACTGAAGACAAAGAAACAAATCCGGGGTTTTTTTTAATGAATTTTTCTACCTTGTTTAAGGTTTCTTCTACTTTTTTTATGTTATAACTGGAAGGCATATCTAAGGTTATTTTTACAATACCGGTATCCATAGGAGGCATAAGTTCTCCAACCAACAAAGGAATAACTATTTTAATAGTAAAAATAAACCCTATAAAAACTAAAAGAAGAGTCTTACCTTTATGCCTTAAAGCAACCTTGAGGATTGAAATGTAAAAATTAGATATCTTTTTAACCCAGGTATCTACTCTGCTTGCTAAACGCTCGATGATATTTTTCTTCCTTTCTCTGCGACTTAAAATTCGAGAAGCAATCAAAGGGACAATTGTCAAAGAAGCTATTAAAGAAGCAAAAATAGTAGAACCAATCATAATACTTAACTGTCTTAGAACTTTTTGTGGGTATCCTCCCACAAACATAACCGGTATTAAAACAATTATAGTTGTCAATGCACCGGCAGTATTGGCTAAAGCAACTTCATTTGCCCCTGACAAAGAGGCTTGATATCCGGACAAACTCTTATCCTCCTGAAAATGCCTATAAATATTCTCTAAAACCACAATGGAGGCATCTACAACCATACCTACAGCAATAATAAGCCCCGAGAGGGTAACCATATTCATGGTATAAGGGCTGAATTTCAAAACCATGAGGCTAAACAAAAATGACATTGGGATACTTACAGAAATTATCGCGGCAGTCCTTTTATCGGCTAAGAACATAAATATTATCAAAACCGTAAGGATTATCGCCTGAATTAAAGAACTTCTCATACCTTTAAGATTAATGTCGATTATGGGCTCCTAGTCATCGGCAATCTCAAACTTTATATCAGGATATTCGTTTCTTAATTCCGGCAGGTACTTCTTCACTGCCCTTATTGTCTCTAAGGTATGGCTGTCTTCAGGCCTTAAGATATTCATTGCAATAGCAGGATGACCGTTGCCATGATAAAGGCTTCTTTGTTCTGCTACCCCCTGTTTTACTTTAGCTACGTCCTTTAAAAGGATATAACCCTGCTTTCTTTTTTTTAGAGGCAGGTTTTCAATCTCGCCTAAGTTCTTAAACTCAGAAACGGTGCGGACTAAAAATTCATTTTTCTTGGTATAGATATATCCACCGGGAATAGTCACATTTCTCCTGGCAGCAGAAGAAATTACATCCAGCAAATTCAAGCCATACCCTCTAAGTTTATCTCTGTCAACATATATTTTGACTTCTGGCAAATACCCGCCAAATATATCTACATCACCAACTTCAGGAATCCTAAGCAGTTCGTCTTTAATATCATTTTCCGCCAGAAGCCTTATAGCAGATAAGGTTTTGGGACTGTTTTTCTTAGGCGATAGCGCCAGAGTCATTGTAGCATGAGTGACATCAGTAATCTTATAAATCTGAGAAGGCAGTATATCTTTGGGAAGTTCTGCTTTTATCCTCTGAAGAGCATCCACCACATCAGTTGTAGCTTCGTTTATATCCTTGGAATATAAAAACTCCGCAGTAACGGCTGAGACCTCATCGCGGGAAGTTGAGCGAATTCTCTTTATCCCAGAAATTGTATTCACTTCCTTTTCGATAACTTCTGTTATTTTATCGGAGATATCTTTAGCCGAAGCACCCGGCTCAATTGTAACTATAAGAACCTGAGACGGGGAAGTATCGGGAAACAAATCAACCGGCGTTTTGAAAAAAGAAATAATCCCCAAAGCTACCACCAAAAGACTTAAGGCAATCACAATATAAGGATTTTTTAATGATGCCTCAGTTATATTCATCTTTTATTTATAACTTTAACTGGCTCTCCTTCGGCCAATTTTGTCCAGGATAAATAGGGATTTTTTACTACAGCAACTCCAGAAGCTAAATTCTTAGCCTCAACAAACATATCCGAACTTAAACCCAAAACAACAGGATATTTTTTTAGTTTTCCTCCCTCAACTATAAATACAAACGGCTTAAGATTAGATACTTTAGTTACGGAACTTTTCGGAATGACAATAACCCTTTTCCCCTCAGCCGTCACAACTTTAACCGGAACAAACGCCCCTGCATAGATGCCATCTTTATCATTTAGGTAAGCCTCAATATGCAGAATTTTCCCCGGAGAGACACTGGGAAAAATATTAGTTATCTTTGCCTGCTTTAATTGATTGTTTGCCTTATAAAAAACAGAAAGCCCCCGCTTAAGGTAAGAAATATCTTCCTGAGGGACATCAAAAGAAAGTTTAAACTTGCTTCTATCTTCCACGACAAAAAGAGGTTTCCCCGGCACGGCTAAATCTCCTTCGTCAACAAACCTTTCTGAGACCACTCCCGTATAAGGCGATTTAATTTCGGTATAACTAAGGTTTGCCTGCCAGAGGCGGACGTTTTCCTTGGCACTTTCAAGATTCGCCTTAGCCTGAGCAAAGCTGTTCTTTGCCCTATCCCTTTCTTCCTCAGAAACTGCCCCCTGTTTAAATAAATTCTCATCTCTTGTGTACTCCTTCTGCCAGTAATTGAAATTCTCCTGTGCGGCAAAAAGGACCTGCTTGGCTGAATTCAGCTTTGCTAAAATATCTCTTTTATCAAGCTCAGCCAACAAATCTCCCTTTTCAACACTTGAGCCTTCATCAACAAATATTTTCTCAACTGTCGCGCTTACCCGTGTTGAAACATTCGCCTTATTTATAGGTTCTATCTTTGCCAGATACTCTCTAAAACTTTTGATATCTCTTTTCTGAGAATAAAAAACAGAAACTAAAACTGGCCTTTTGCCAAATACAGGAGCGCGCGCCAGCTCTATTTTTCTCTTTAAAATAAAAAATAAGGCCAATACTATTAATACAATTATTAATTTTCGCTTTTTCATAACTTTCCCCCCTGATAAATTTTTATAAATTTCTCTAAAGCTTGCTTCCTTTCTTTTACCCTCTCAATCCAGGCTTTTAATAAAGCGCGGCCTTCCGAGGTAATCTTGTAGACTCTCTTTCTGCGGGAATCTTTTTTAACCCACGCAGACTTAACAAACCCTTCCCTCTCTAACTTCCTCAATGTTCTGTAAACCGCTCCTACATCAATTGACTCTTTATGAAACCCTAATCCTTTTAACTTATCAATCAGTTCGTATCCGTAAGATGCACCTTTGGATAAGAAAAGAAGCAAACTTGGCTGAATAAAGCGAGACACACGGTGCAGAGAGAAATCACAGTGCGCCTCCTGTTTATCCAACCCCTTTTTTAAATCACGTATTTTTACCATTTTTACACCTCCATATATGTCCAAAACATATCTGTTTTAATCATACAATAGGGGTCTTCACCTGTCAAGAAAATTCTTACTGGAGTTTTCTCAAAAATTTTCAGATTACCGCTGGGAACAAGAGAATCTGACGGCTATTTTCCCTAGCCGGTTATCCATCCTAGGGATTTTTCCATCGGCAATTAAATAATAACCTAAAGATACCGTCGGCTACAACGTAATGTTTAACCCCCGGCATTTCAAAAATCGTTTAGCTTCTTTATACGTGCTTGCTAAAGTAGTGGCATTACAGAAGTCCACCCTTTTAGTTCCTTCTTCTTGAATCATGTTAAAAAAATTGAGATTACGGATACAAGGAAATACCGCAGTTTTGTGATTTATTTTTGAAATATATCTGACTTCAGTATTTCTTCTGCATTTTTCTTCTTGAGCATGGTGTATGCATTTTTGCTTCTTGAATTGGGGATGGCTTTCATAGATAGATATTCGATATAACCTGCAATATCATCAAAATCGCTATATGGAAAACCCAGAACACTTTCATCCGGTCCGATATCAGTTGCATCCCGGCATCCATAACACCCAAAACTCAAGTTCATCCTGTGCTGTTTGTAGGGAATGACCGTGGCATCAACGCAGGTAGCCTGTAATACCGCCGTAGAACTCTCCACGCGCCGCCCTCCTTTTGCGTTCACACAGGCCAATACAACCCACATCAACCTTTCGACCTTCTCTTCCATAACAACGATATCGGGTTCGAGAGCAGCAGTCTCCAAGGGGAAAAGATAGAGTGAATGCAGTTCTCCCGGAGCCAGGGAATCCATACCTTTGAACATCTCTCTTCCCACGCTTGCATGTTTGGTTATACCAAAACCAACCAACCCTTTTCCATTCTTCAATCCCTCTGGAAGTGGTTTGAACCCGAATGCCGAGGCGGCCGCTGGGCATGAAATACCTTCCTTATCAAGAAACACATGCCTGCCGCCTCTGGCTTCCATGACTGCCTGACAGTATCTGTACCCACTGAGTTTTGTTACACTCTCAATTCTTGCCACCTCCTCAATGATTGCGGTATCTCTCTGTAAAATGAATTTGACGCCGACGGGGAAGGTATCCATTCCAATTTTTTCTTTAAGCGCCTTCGCTTTTTCTCTTACTTGCAGTATCCTCGCCCATTGAGAACCTCTTTGTTCATCCATTACTTTTCTCCCTCAGGTGAATTTTTAATTTTCCCTTCTTCAATCAATTGCTTTTTTACTTTTGCCCAAATCCCCTGTTTTTTATAAAGCTCTCTGAGCTCCTGTATATCAGGAAAACTTATAGCGTTTCCGGCACAAAGATTGGCACAAGTGGCGCATCCCACAACACACTGATACGGCCTTACAACTTTTGGCCCTTCTTTAGTCCACTCAAAAACTTTTTTGCCGCAGTTCATACACATTCCACACTTTACACATTTACTCAAGTCTATAGTGGGATACCATTCAACCTTTTCTCTTGGATATCCTACCAACCATGCCATACCATGCCTCCTTTTTTATTTTCATCTTTGCCCAAAATCCCTTCAATCATATTATGAATAGTCTTAAAACCCATCATTTTATAAGAAACTCTTTTATTTTGTCGGGAGCAAGAATCCTGCCAGCGAATTTAATCTCACCGTCAACCGTTAATGCTGGTGTGCTCATTATGCCGTAATTAATAATTTTATCTAAATCCTCTACTTTAGTTATCTCTGCATTTATCCCAAGTTCCTCAACCGCTTTACGCACATTCTCATAAAGCACCTGACAGTTTGGACACCCCATACCTAAAATTTCAATCTTCATCTTTTTTACCTCCTGTTTCTTTTCCCATAACGTTTTTATTTTATTGAATATTTCAATGCGATAGTGCTGTACGACATATAGCACAATCCTGTATTCCCGCAATATTGGCACATATTTATTTAACTATCGACCCAAAAATAATCCCGCTTATCGTTGCCATAACGACAACAAGACTAACATAAACTATTGTTTTCTTTGTGCCGATTACGCCACGGACAACCAGCATATTGGGCAAACTCAAAGCTGGCCCTGCCAATAAAAGCGCCAAAGCCGGCCCTTTTCCCATACCAGCCCCAATTAGCCCCTGTAAAATAGGCACCTCAGTAAGTGTAGCAAAATACATAAACGCCCCCACGATTGATGCAAAAAAGTTAGCTAAAATAGAGTTTCCTCCCACGGCTTTTTCTATGACCCATGAAGGAATTAAACCTTCGTGTCCGGGCCGTCCTAAAAGAAATCCTGCTACGACCACGCCCGCCAACAACAGAGGCATGATTTGCTTAGCAAAACTCCAGGAAGCGACTACCCAATTTTTTAACTTCTGCTTTTTAAACCATGCTACGAGCATTAAAACCAAAGACATAAAGAATACCGCAGTAATAACCCACTTAAGGTTAAATATTGTTGCCCAGAGTCCGGTATCGCTGTCTTGAGGCTTTCCCCAGTTAGCAAATACAAGAATGCCAACCATGGAAATAAAATAAAGAGCGTTTTCCCATAATGGACGGGGGCCTTCTGTTTCTCCTAGCTTAAAATCACCATTTGCTTGTCGATTTCCCTCTTCCTTTATAAATATAAGGTGCATTAGCAGACCTACTACAATACTAAAGACAACCGCTCCTATAGCCCTGGTTAACCCTAACTGCCATCCCAAAATACGTGCGGTCATAATAATAGCCAATACATTAATCGCCGGCCCAGAGTAAAGAAAGGCTACAGCAGGCCCTAAGCCAGCGCCCCTTTTATATATCCCTGAAAATAACGGTAAAACTGTGCAGGAGCATACAGCAAGAATAGTTCCAGAAACTGACGCTACACTATAAGCAAGAAACTTGTTTGCCTTTGCCCCGAAGTATTTAATAACAGAATCTTTACTTACAAATACTGAAATAGCCCCGGCAATAAAAAAAGCAGGGACAAGACATAATAAAACATGTTCGCGGGCATACCACCGTACTAATGTTAATGCCTCAAATATAGGATTGCGAAAAGGCAATAGTTCAACTGGCAGATAAAAACATCCTAAAAATACTGCAACCATCAGTAAGAATTTCTTTAACTCTCTCATTTTTTGCTTCTTTTGCTCCTTTTTATAATCTTACAACAGCCTCCTTCAATCCTTATTGCCTTAACATTTACAAGAGCATCAGCTATTTTATTACGCGCAGAACCAAGAATCCTTGTAAAAGTAGGCCTTGATATATGCATTCTCCTTGCTGCTTCTTCCTGCATTAATCCCTCGACATGAATAAGCCTAATAGCTTCAAACTCATCAAGAGTTAAATATACTCCCTCCAACTTACTCAACGGCATACATTGAGGCCTGAAACAACGTTGGCCCGGTTCGCATTTAACCCACCTTGTCTTTTTTGGCCGCATAAATCTGCTCCTTAGTTATGAACGTATGTTCATAACTAAAATAATACATGCCATATTATATGTCAAGGTAAAAAGAAAAAGGTTAGATATTGCAGAAATTCCGAACCTCTGCCAGAAATATTACCAACTAGAAATAACTCCACCAAAGGAAACCGCGTCTATGTATAATTTAAGCTCTCCTGCCAGGATTTAACCTTTTCTTCGGCACTTCCCAGCCTTGTTTTAGCTTAAACAAAATTGTTCTTTGCCTTGTCTTTTTTTCTTCAGAAAAACCGGGAAACCCGATAAAGGGAAAAATCACAGTGTACCTCCTGCTTATCCAGTTCCTTTTCTAATCGCGTATTTTTGCTATTTTTATACCTCTATATATGTTCAAAACATATCTGCTTGAAACAGATAACAGGCGTTTTCGTCTGTCGAGACAATTCTTAAAAATACACACATCCAAAGGCGGGTTATCCTAAAAAAGGCAAGCCTATCTAACAAATCTTCAGTTTATTGTTGATCCTTGCAACAGAGGATACCAAAAGCGTGAACACCGTTGCCACCAGAACCTGTAGTAGCAACACAACCGCCATACCCCCTAGTAATACTTCCGTAAGAACCCGGAACTACATCTCCATCGCTTCCCTCATCAGCAACCCAAACATCTACAAGATACTCGTCTGCAGCACAACATAATGAGGCATTGTTGTTTATACGCATCCTGGCCCTGCAGACATTCCCCCACTGCAGCCCTCCCATTCTTCGCCAGTTAGCACCATCGCAATACTCTATTGCCTTTGTCGCAGAATTATAACGAACAGTGCCCTCTGTAGTCCCATTACACACATTAGTATCCCCTATCTTAATTCCTCCATTAACATCTAATCTTGCTGCAGGATTATTAGTACCTACCCCAATGTTACCCGCAACCCACATATCACCACTATTAGAAGGCACATCTCCACTGTCTAAACTACCACTGTTATTGTTATCGCCTACACCAAATGACTGAGTAAGCAGCTGCTTGTATACTCCATAAGGTGAAGGATAATAAGTAGTTATTGTTATCTGCTCACTCTGGGAGAAACATACCTGGATACAACTTGCTGAAAGCAAAACAGATGTAGCAACTAAGACCAAAAGGGATAGTAATTTATTCTTCATCAATTCAACCTCCTTTGCCCTGTCTTCTAATCAGTTGCTTTCAATTATTAAAATATACTAGATAATTGGTAATGTCAAGAAAGCTGGGGGCTTTTGTGATTACAATATAAAAAGGCACGCGTTTCTTTCTCTATCCGCTCTCCTCTATTTCAACTTCTATTTCAACTTCTATCTATGTAAAGGAACAACCACCTGTCTTAGATGTCCCCTCAGTGACAGCGGTTATCCCCTTTTCTTCAGTGGCGGGGCCGATGGGATTTGTCAATGCTCTCCGCCGCAAGGCGGAGATTCTTAAAAGCATTGCCAAAAATGTATTAGGCCTATGTATAACGATAAGGCTTGTTTAACGAAGAAACCAAGCGGCAAAAGAAAAACGCGGGGCCGATGGGATTTGAACCCACGATCACTTGATCGACAGTCAAGGGACTTAAACCGGGCTAATCGACGGCCCCGTTCATCTGTGAATGGCGTATGGCAAACAGCGTTTAAAAGAAATCTTTATTTTAATTAATTCTCCAAAAAAGTCAATGCCAAATAACCGCATCTCTTGTTATTTTATGAACCGGATACAAAGAGGATACCTAAATTCTTCGCCCTTACTCACTTTAACGGCGGCGATAATAATCATTACCACATCAAAAATTCCCACCGCAATAGCAAGCAGTACACCGATAACAATAATGGTTAGAATCAAACTTACAAGAGATGCAATGGTAACGGTAATTTGAAAGTTAAGGGCTTCCTTCCCCTGAGTATCAACAAATGAAGATTTCTCTTTGTTGGTAAGCCATATTACTAAAGGAGCAATTATATTCCCGAAAGGAATAATAAACCCAGCAAATGCTGAAAGGTGTGTCCACATTGCTAACTGTTTCTCGCTCACTTCTCCACCTCCTCTTTTGTTATGTGAGCATACACCTCGGTACTCTCACAACTATTCAGGACATCTTAAAGACTCTGCCTCTAATTTGTCCCGACAATATATAATTATAATAAATAATATAGGGTTTGAACGAGAACAATTTACTTTAGTAAAACAGCTTCTTTTTTGGCTCCCCTTCAAACTCTTTCTTGATACGGAACAAAAATGGGCGGTACAGGATTCGAACCTGTGACCTCAACGATGTCAACGTTGCGCTCTAACCAATCTGAGCTAACCGCCCGAATTCCCACCGCGTATTGCACTGTGCGTATTGCGTAATTTACAGTATATCGTGTGTATTGCTCACCTTGTGGTATATTTAATCGCGATACGCATTACGCGTTACGTAACACGAGTATAGCCTGCCGGGGGCGGGACTCGTATACAATCTCCGACGCCAGTCGGAGTACCCGAAGGGTTATTGTATCCGAGGTTGCTTACGATGAATATTGCAACCCTTAAGTCCCCCTTCACCTATTAGTTATTGCAAAGAGCATGCCGGGGGCGGGACTCGAACCCGCACGCACCTTACGGCGCAGCAGATTTTAAGTCTGCTTTGTCTGCCAATTCCAACACCCCGGCTAAATACAAAAGACAATTTTCTCCCTAACATCCCTTTATCATCCGGGGAAATATGCTCACATGAACAAAGCGCATCTTCAGAAAACCACAAAGCTCTATCTTTAACTGTTAACTGTACTTAGTCAGATCTCAGGTTGCTTTACCGGACAACTTATAAGCTTAAAACTCGTACTATATGCTCCGTCATACGCTATTAAAGGCGTGGGCCGGGTTTGAACCGGCGAATAGCGGTTTTGCAGACCGCCGCCTTGCCACTTGGCTACCACGCCACCATACAAAGTGCTATAAAGTTAAAAGCGTACGCGACGAAACAACTCTATTTGTTTCTGCGCTTAACTCTAATTTTTCCCTCTGCTATCTCCAACAATGCTATGTCTAACAACTTCTCATCCTTACTCTCCACCAAAGGTTTCTCTCCATCGGCAAGCTGCAACGCTCTCTTAGCTGCCAACATAGCAAGTTTATATACGGAACCTTCGCTTGCCTTAAGAAGCTGTTCTGTGGGAAAATAATTTTTCTTCATAGACTCCTCCTCCGAAGTCTCTCGGCTATTAAAACTGCCTCCAATAATTTCAATGCGTTCTTTAGATTTTGGTTTATTATTAAATAATCATAAACTTTCACAAATTGCAACTCTTTTTTTGCCAGAGAAAGTCTTTTTTTCACAATTGCGCTATCCCCTCTTTTACATAGCCTACGAGAAAGTTCCTCTTCGGTAGGTGCAGTTATAAACACCGTGGTTATTTTATCTCTCCGTAATCTTCTTCTCAAATACACTGCCCCTTTGACATCTATACAAAGAATTAAATCCTTCTTTTGTCTTTTTGCTTCTTGTAAAAAATACTTTGGCGTCCCATAATAATCGTTTAAAACTTTCTGGTGTTCTAAAAAATATTTTTTCTTTATCAATTCTTTAAACTTTTTCTGGTTTATAAAAAAATAGTCGCGCCCTTCTCGTTCCCCTTTTCGTTTTAATCGAGTTGTACAAGATACGGCGAGTAGAAAATTATTTTTAATAAACTTTTTTAAAAATAATTTCTTTAACAGTGTGGTCTTGCCTGCGCCGGAAGGGCCTGAAATGACAATAATTCTTTCTCCTGCCATACTGAATTTATTCTACATTTTGAGCCTGCTCTTTGATTCTCTCTAAGGCATTTTTGGCTTCTAAGAGCCGGCCGCAAATGTCAGCATCTTTTGTCTTGCTGGAAGCAGCGTTAAGTTCCCGCTGAACTTCCTGTACGAGAAAATCTAACGCCTTGCCCTTGGGGGTTTTTTTACCCAAGGTAATTGTTTTATGTAACTTATTGATATAGAATAAGATAAGTGCTATTTCCTCTGCTATATCTTTATTCCCGTTGGCATCTTCTGGTATAATAGATAACTTTTGCTTTATCTTGGTTATATTCCTCTTTATCTCAAGAGCATTACTCTTAATCTCTCTTTTTATAACATTGCCCTGTTTTTCTTTGAAAGCAACCAATCTGGTTATGCCTTCCTTCACTACTGACAGGATGGCTGTATTATCAACTGTGTGCTGCTTCTCCTCCAAGCGCACTACTCCTGGCAACATTAGAATATCTTTAACAAGTGCTTCCTGGGGTATGTTAAAGGTGCGGGAAAAATATTTTATATGTCTATAATACTGGCTAAGCAGCTCTTTATCAACAAAGAGACGCTGTGCAAAGTGTCCCTTAAACAAAAAATAAATTTCTATTCTCCCCCGATGAATTTTCTTCTGTACTTCTTTTTTTATCTCTTCTTCTAAGTAGATTTTTGTGATGGGAAGCTGATGGGTAAAAATTTCCAAATATTTGGAATTGGTTGAGCGTAATATAACCTCTATGGTGCAGCCTCTGTTTGTCCCCCGCGCATAAGCATAGGCAGTCATTCCTTTCATTTCCAAATTCTCTTTTTAAAATTACCTATGGTTGTTTCTTTGGTGGGATATAAATCGTAGACTATCTCGTGGGGCTCAAACCATAACTTTATCTCTTTTTCAGCCTCCTTCTCATTACTTGAGGCATGTATAACATTTTCAAATAACCCACTGGTTAAGATTCTTCCATACTGTCCTCTTATTGTTGTAGGACTGGCTTCTTCGGGATTAGTTGCTCCTGCTAAGCTGCGTACCTTCTGGATAGCGTCCTCGCCCCAGTATACTAAAGCCATAACCCTATTATCGCCATGAAGCTCGCCGGTTATATATTGTAGAAGTTCGGGAAAGAACGGTTTTTCTTTAAGGTGTGCGTAATGTTGCTTAGCCAGCTCTTTAGAGACTTTTACAATTTTTGCTCCGATTATTTTAAGTTTTGACTCGGAAAGGCGCGTAAGAATATTCCCTGTAAGGGATTTCTTTAAACCATCTGGTTTAATAATAACTAATGTTGCCTGTTCTTTCATATAATAATCTTTATAATTCTCTCTAAATCTTTAGCGCTGTAATATTCGATAATAATTTTACCTTGTTTATTCTTTTTGTCTACTATTTTCACTTTTGTTCCCAATGCTTTTTGCAGCCGCTCCTCAACATCAGCTATAAAAGGGTTGGTGGACTTTCTTCGACGTAATGATTTCTTAACTCTCTTCTCTATCTCTCTTACAGAAAGGCCCTCCTGTAAAATGCGACGGAACAATTCTTTTTGCCTCTTCTCGTCCGTTAAAGCTAAAAGTGTACGTGCCTGGCTGCGGGAAATAATACCTCTCTTTAACGCGTCTTTTATCTCTTGGGGAAGCTTGAGCAAACGAAGCGTATTGGCAATAGAACTTTTATCCTTGCCTAACATAGAACCTATCTCTTCTAAGGTAAGTTTGAATTCCTCCATCAACCTTCGGAAAGCAGCGGCTTCTTCCAGAGGATTTAAATCCTCTCGCTGTAGATTTTCCATAATTGCTAACATAAAGGTGTCTCTATCGTTAAGCTGTTTAACTATTGTAGGTATCTCTTTGATCCCCAATAACTTAGCTGCATGAAAACGCCGAGACCCTGCAACAATTTCAAATTCTCCTTCTTTTTTACGCACTACAATGGGTTGGATAAATCCTTTTTCTTTAATAGACTGGGCGAGTTCTTTAAGTTCTTTTTCATCCATAGTGGTGCGAGGCTGATAACTGCTCTGCCGAATCATATCCAACGGTAAGTAAACCAATTCTCGCTGCGTTGTGTCGTGAGGCTTCTTAGGAATTAACGCATCTAATCCTCTACCTAAAACTCTTCTTTCCATTAAACACCTCCTTTCTGGAGGGTGTTAAACACCTCAATTTTTTCCCCCAATATTTCCTCCGTCAAATTCATATACGCCTTTGCCCCCACGCATATGGGTTCGTAAAAATATATTGGTTTAGCAAAACTGGGAGCTTCTGCTAGTTTAATATTTCGCGGTATGATGGTGTTGAACGTCTTTTCTTTAAAAAAGCGCCTAACTTCCTCAATCACCTGCAAAGTAAGACGGGTTCGAAAATCAGCCATAGTTAATAATACTCCCTCTATTTCCAGCAAGGGGTTCAGTCTCTCTCTTACTAACTCAACGGTATTCAAAAGTCGTGTCATTCCTTCCAGGGCATAATATTCACATTGAATAGGAATTATAATACTATCCGCGGCAGTGAGAACATTAACTGTTAATAGCCCCAACGACGGCGGAGCATCAATAATGATATAAGCAAATCGGTCTCTTAAGGATTCCAGAACCTTTCTAAGTCTTCTTTCACGTTCATTAATACTCACTAATTCGATTTCTGCGCCTGTTAAGGCAATACTGGAAGGAACAACCCAGAGATTAGGCCATAAAGATTGTTTAACTGTTTTTTCGATAGACTCATCATTTATTAAGACCTCGTAAATAGAACCGCTGACTATGGTTTTTTCTTCTATGCCGGCTCCACTAGTAGCATTGCCCTGCGGGTCCATATCTACAAGCAAAGTAGGCTTACCCGCTAGGCCTAAATAAGAGCTCAGATTGATAGCGGTTGTGGTCTTGCCTGTCCCACCTTTTTGATTACATATACCGATGATTTTGCCCATAAATAAAGCATTTTCTCTACTGTTTTCACGTGAAAACTTCGTCTCATTTTATCCAAATATAAAATTTTTGTCAAGTAATTTCGTTTTACCTCATCCAACTAATAAATAATGGTTTTTATTGAGCGTATGAGATGGTTTGTAAAATGTGTGTTTGAGAGGTTTTGTCTTATAAATCAAGGCTTTTCTACAATGTTTTCACGTGAAAACTTCTCATAAAAAAGGATAAAAAGTTATAAAAATTTCTATTCATATATATCAACATCTTCATTTTTATTTATCAAATTGCGAGGGCTTTAAAAGTGATAATCTGTAGAATACAAAAATATGCTTATGGTTCCTTTTAGAATTAAAAAGGTTTGCTTATAAAACTAATCTTGGAATAAAAATTCCCTGTGATTGGAAATCATTAAATTTGCTAATATTGTGATTTTTATAATAAAATAAGGCGATATGGGAAGGTTTTCACGTGAAAACGCTACGAAGTCTGGGCAATAGAAGAAGTTTGCTTTATGCGGTACTGGTAAATAAAAGTTAACAAACTTTGTACTAGCCAATATAAAACTAAAGCAGTGGGAAAATTATAAAAAATCATACCCATAAATACTACAAAGAACATACTCATAAACTGCTGCTGACTATCAAGATTAACACTTGTTATTTTTTGCTGAAAAAAATAAATAGCTACTAAAAACAAAGGCAAAATATTAATATAATGACCTATGAAAGGGAGTCCAAAAGGAAGTTTAAATGTATGGTCTGGTAAAGATATGTCTTTTATCCATAAAAATTGCGCTCCTTTTAATTCTACACACCTAAACAATACTTGATAAAGAGCAATAAATACAGGAAATTGAAAGAAAAGAGGGAGACAGCCCCCTAAAGGATTGACTTTATGTTTTTTGAACAATTCCATTTGTGCCTTATGAAGCTTCTGAGGGTCATCCTTGTATTTTTTCTGGAGCCCTTGAATATAAGGCTGAATTTCCTGCATCTTTTTCATTGCCTGAGTACTTTTCATAGTAAAAGGGAAAAGAACAATATAAATCATTACAGCAAGAAGAAGAATGCTAAAACCCCAGCTATGGAAAAGTCTATTAAAAAAATGCAAGATTCTAAGAATTAATACACCAATTCCATTAAACATCCCATAATTTATAACTCCTTCTAATCCATAAGGTTTTAGTTCATCTTCGATTTGAGGGCCTAGATAAAAATCCCAATGAGAATGAGCTTTTGTATTATGGGTAAGCAGAATGATTTCTTCTTTGTTCTGAGGAATAAATTCAATATCTTTATAAGGACCGTTATAAAGGGCGTAAGAAAAATAGCGGTCTCTTATACCCGCAATAATTACCTGGGACTTTTTAAATCGTCTGAGGCGACTCTGATTTATCCTTTTGAATGGGGTGTTCTGGTGTATTTTATAAAACACCTCTTGATATCTTCGATAGAAATGATTTTTGTCTAACCTACTGGAAACTAGATATATAGGAATATTTGAAGTGGCACTATCAATAGAGAAACCAATGGTGTATCTATGAAACCTCCATGTTTTTTTAATCCCTGCTTTCTTATTTTCTAAAACAATCGTATTTTGTGTGGGTTGGCTAAAAGTAAAAGTAGAATCGAAAAGGGAAGGGGTAACCCCGAAATTATGAAACTTTAAATCCTCTTTATAGGGGATAACGTGAATGTTTTTTATGTAACCTCCTGTTAGCGAAACAGTTACAATAAAATTACCTATCTCAACTTTTTCCAGACGCTCTGAAAATGACGAAGGCATTAACGTCTCTTTAACCTGTTGGGATCCCAATAGTTGAGTAGATGTTTCTTTCTGCGCGATTTCTTTTTGCGAAGAATCCAGAGGAACTCTCTGAGGAGGGTATATTTTAGAAAGAAAATAGCTATACCCCATAAAAAATACTATAGTAATAAGGATAAAAGTAAAAGTGCGCTTATCCATAATCTTTAAGGTACAGGATCTACGCCCCCTCGAGAAAACCAATTACAACGAATCAACCGTTTTAAAGACAATTTAATTGCTTGAAAAAAGGGGTACTTCCTAAATACTTCTTCCACATAGTGTGAACAGGAAGGATAGAATTTACATTGTACAGGAAAAATAAAGGCTGTGCTGCGGTAGAATTTAATAAGAAAAGAAGCTATAAATTTCATACAGTAAGCTTATTTCGTCCTTTTTTTCTGCGGAGCTTAAGGATTCTTTTACCACTACGAGAAGACATTCTTACCCTAAAACCATGTTTTCTTTTTCCTCGTAATTTAGTAGGGGTTGTTAATCCTTTTTTCATAGGGTGTAATTGTAACACAACTTTTTGGGGTGTCAATAAAAATTTAACGGCAGTTGTTGTTTTAATTTGCTTTCTTAAGAACAAAACCACAAAAAAATATTGCAATCCCTTTATAATGAGGTATAATTTCTCTATCTTTCAAACCCAATGCTGTGAATAACCTGTGATTTTTGTGAATCTCTAAAACAGAAAATCACTTATGAAAAAATTATGGCAGGACTGCTTGGAGTCGCTTAAAACATCCCTGGGAAAGATATCCTTTGAAACTTGGATTGCCCCTTTACATTTTAAATCAGCACAAAATAATATTGTAATCCTAGAAACGCCGGATGCTTTTTTTAAAAACTGGATAGAAAGCAACTACCTAGAAACTATTCATAACACTATAAAACACATCTCAAATAAGGATTACCAGATTGTATTAGAAGTCAATCCTGCGTTATTAAAAAAGAAAGATAACAAAATTTTCAAAAGCATTAAAAAAACCTTTCAAGAAGAACCTCAGGATTCTATCAAACTAAATCCGCGATTTACCTTTGATAACTTTGTTGTGGGAGCATCCAATCGCATGGCGCATGCTGCTTCTTTAGCATTAGCTAATGCACCGGGTAAGTCTTATAATCCTTTTTTTATTTATGGAGGAGTGGGACTGGGCAAAACACACCTCATGCAGGCTATTGCCCACCATATTCTTTCTAAAACCCCTCAACTAAAAGTAAAGTATATTTCATCCGAGCGGTTTACTAACGAGTTAATTGTATCCATCCAAAACCGTTCCACAGTAAAATTTAGGCAAAAATATCGCAATATCGATGTCTTACTTATTGATGATGTTCAGTTTCTCTCTGGCAAAGAGGCTGTGCAAGAAGAATTTTTCCATACTTTTAACGTTCTGTACGACTACCACAAACAAATTATTATTTCTTCTGATAGACCTCCCAAAGAGATACCAAAATTAGAGGAGAGGTTGGTATCGCGGTTTAGTTGGGGGCTTGTGGTGGATATCCAGCCGCCCGATTTTGAAACAAGAGTGGCTATCTTAAGAAAAAAACTCCAGAATGAACCCATCGAAATAGAAGACACTGTGATTCATTTTATTGCGGAAAACATAACAACTAATATTAGAGAATTAGAGGGTGCGCTGGTAAGAATTATTGCCTATTCTTTAATTGATAATAAGGCTATTGATGTTGATTTGGCAAAACATATTTTAAGAGATATGGTAAAAGAGATTGATAAAAAAATAACACCTGCTTTAATTATGGAAAAGGTAGCCGATTATTTTAATATAACTGTTGAGGATTTAAAAAAAACAAGGCGCAACAAGAGCCTGATTATGCCTCGTCATATTACTATGTATTTATTGAGAGAGTTAACCAATATGTCTTTACCGGAAATAGGTAATATTTTGGGCGCTAAACACCATACCACTGTGTTGTATAGCACAAGAAAGTTAAAAGAGCGTTTAAAGAAAGATTCGAAGCTTCAGACAGTTATTCACAACTTAACACAAGAAATTAAAAAATAATGGATAGGGAATGTAAGTTAAATGTGTTGTTTTTTAAATGTTTTTTTGGTAGAATACTGTGAATTCACTATTTTCACACTACTTATTACCACTACCACTATATGAAGATACTAATACAGAAGGATAAATTAGAAGATATTTTACAAAACGTAGCAGGCCCCACTTTAAGCAAACAATCCTTACCTGCATTAAGCAGTGTTTTATTAGAAGCTGTAAAAAATAAATTAAAATTAACCACCACGGATTTGGATACAACCATCATAGCCCATCTAGATACCAATATAATAAAAGAAGGAAAAAGTTTAATACCCTTTAAGCAATTTTTTTCCACAATAAAAGAATTACCATCAAAAGAAATTACAATAGAACTAACCAAGAATAACCTCTTAATAAAATGTGAAAAAATTGAAATAGAAGTTCATACTCTGAGCGTGGATGAATTCCCAAAAATAACACCCCCTAGAGAAACCCTTCTAATCAAAATCAACTCCGCAGATCTACTTTCTATGATAAGATTAACATCTTTTTGTGTAGGGCATGAAGACACCAGCTATGTTTTAAGCGGAATCTTGTTTGAGGTAGAAAAGGATTTTATTAAAGGAGTTGCGACAGACGGTAAAAGACTTTCTTTTGTTAAAAGAAAACTATCTCCCAATCAACCTAAAATCGCAACTAAAATAAATTTTATTCTTTCGTTCAGAACAGTAGTGGAAATACAAAAAGTGTTAAAAGACAAGGAGGAAGATATACATTTTTATGTAACAGAAAATAAAGTTGGTTTCGATTTTAAAAATATCCAGTTTTTAACACGCCCCATAGAAGGTGAATTCCCACCTTATGAAAATCACATACCACAACCACAACAGAATAAAATGATAATTAATAGACAGACTTTTTTAGCCGCTCTTAGAAGAGCAGCTGTGTTAGCCACCAGTGAATATCAAGGTATAAAGCTGGAATTAAAAAAGAATATGTTGGTAATACATAAAATAACACCCCAGTTAGGAAAAATAAAAGAAGAAATAGATTGTGTATATAGTGGTAAACAGTTTTCCATAGGGATAAATCCCTATTATTTAATCGATGTTCTAAAAAATATAGAAGAAGCAGAGGTTTCGTTTGAGTTTTTTGATGTTGATAAACCGGTGGTTTTACGAACGCAAGATTATATTTACTTAGTCATGCCGACACGGGTATAAAGTGGCCACACATATAAAGCATCTCATAGGTAAATTTTTAAACCAATATAAACAAAACACAAATATAAAACAAGAGATAACTCGTAGAGTATATGCTGTTATTAACAAAAAGCTACAGCCACATGTCAAAATAGGAAAACTGTATAAAGATAAGGTAGTTTTATATGTTGATTGTTCGGTGGTGGGGTATGAAGTTAATTTATTGAAGGAGAAAATATTGGAGGAGGTAAATAAAATACACCCCAACATCAAAACAGTTATTATAAAAACCAAAAGTATATATGAGTAACAACAAACAGAAATACGACGCGACCAACATTCAGGTTTTAGGCGGTATTGAAGCAGTCCGCAAACGACCAGCGATGTATATTGGCGATACATCAATTAAGGGATTACACCATTTAGTATATGAGGTGGTAGACAATTCTATTGATGAAGCAACAGCGGGTTTCTGCGATTTAATAAAAGTGACAATCAACTCTGATGGTAGTGTCTCAGTAGAGGACAACGGCAGGGGTATTCCTATAGATATCCATAAAACCCAGAAAAAGCCAGCAGTGGAGGTGGTTCTAACAACTCTCCATGCAGGAGGAAAGTTCGACCATCGGGTTTACAAAGTTTCTGGGGGGTTACATGGAGTTGGGGTTAGTGTGGTGAATGCCTTAAGTGAATGGTTGGAAGTGGAGGTAAAAAGGGAAGGGAGGGTTTATCATCAGCGGTATAGTTGTGGTAAACCCGCCACCAAACTAAAGGTTATTGGTAAGGCTAAAAATACAGGAACAAAAATCACTTTTAAACCTGACAAGACCATTTTTAAAAATACCAACTTTTCTTTTGATATTCTTTCACATCGTTTAAGAGAACTTGCTTTTTTGAATAAAAATTTAGAGATTGTTCTTTACGAGGAGGAAAGCGACAAAAAAGCCAACTTTAAATTTAAGGGTGGGCTGGTTTCTTTTATTGAGTATTTAAACCGCAATAAACATCCCCTGCATAAAGTGATAAGTTTCTCTAAAGAGAAAGAGGGTATCATTATAGAAGGCGCGTTTCAATACAACGATGGCTATAAAGAGAACATTTTTTCTTTTGCAAACAATATTAATACCTTAGAGGGCGGAACACACTTGACAGGATTTAAAACAGCTTTAACGAGAGCCATTAATCAATATGCTAAGAACAAGAATATGCTTAAAAATATTTCGGGTATTTCTGGTGAGGATGTGAGAGAGGGGATATGTGCGGTAATAAGTGTTAAGCTTCCCAACCCCCAATTTGAAGGACAGACAAAAACAAAATTAGGTAATTCAGAAGTAGAGGGGTTAACATCATCAGTGGTGTTTGAAGCTCTTTCTTCGTTTTTTGAAGAACATCCCACAGTTACAAACAAGATTATTGAGAAAGCCATTTTAGCAGCCCGGGCCCGCGCAGCAGCAAGGAAAGCAAGAGAGCTTACAAGACGTAAGGGGGCGCTAGATGCTTCTAATCTTCCTGGTAAGCTTGCTGACTGTTCAGAAAAAAACCCAGCTATTAGTGAGCTTTTTATTGTTGAGGGGGAATCCGCAGGAGGTAGTGCTAAACAAGCCCGTGACAGGACATTTCAGGCCATTCTTCCTATAAAAGGGAAAATTATTAATGTGGAGAAGGCAAGACTAGATAAGGTTTTAAACAATGAAGAGATTAAAACGATTATCTCCGCTTTAGGTACAGGTATTGGCGACGATTTCGATATTGGTAAGTTGCGCTATCATAAGATAATTATTATGGCAGATGCAGATGTGGACGGTTCTCATATACGTACCCTTCTTTTAACGTTTTTTTATCGCCAGTTTCCTAAGCTGATAGAAGAAGGGTATGTGTATATTGCTCAACCGCCCCTGTATCGTATTAAACGAAAGGATGTCGAAGAGTATATTCACACAGAAAAGGAAATGAACACGATTATCCTTAAGTTAGGCACAAAAGATATTAAGCTTGTCAAGATAGAAAAGAAGAAAAAGCATGTGTTTTCGCAAAAAGAACTAGAAAGATTAGTGGATTATCTTATAGAATTTGAAAAATTAGCCCTTACATTAGAAAGAAAGGGAGTGTATATATCAGACTACTTAAAAGCGATGCACGATAAAAAACAGAAATTTCCTCTTTACAAAATCCATATTCATAATAAGAATGTATTTGCTTTTGACGAGGAAGAGTTAGCTTCCTATGGAGACATAGAAGAGTTGAATGTTGTAGAGCTTTTCGAGTCACACCGTATTCATGAAATAGAGGAGGGGTTAAATAAACTGGGGGTTTCCCTTAAGGGTTATTTTGTTTCAGAGACGTCACAGTTTGTCATTTTTAACAATGATGGAAAAGAAGAGACCAAAGTAAAAGGGTTAAAACATATATTTTTTGAGGTAAAGAAAGAAGCAACTAAAGGGATGCACGTTCAACGCTATAAGGGTCTGGGCGAGATGAATCCTTCTCAGCTCTGGGAAAGTACTATGTCTCCCGAAAAACGCAGCCTCATTCGTGTAACATTAGAAGACGCTGTGGAGGCGGACAATATTTTTACACTTCTCATGGGAGAAAAACCAGAGCCCAGAAAGGAATTCATTCAACTTCACGCCCATGAAGTGAAGAATTTAGATGTGTAAAAAAGGTAAATAGGATGAAAGATTTAAGCGTTCAAGAAAAAATCACCCCTCGGTATTTAGAGGAAGAGATGAAGGAGTCCTACCTTTCGTATGCAATGAGTGTTATTGTAGGTAGGGCGCTTCCCGATATTCGCGACGGGTTAAAGCCGGTGCAGCGTAGAATTCTCTATGCCATGCACGAACTGCATTTAAGGCGCAATCAGCCGCATAAAAAGTGTGCCCGCATTGTGGGAGAGACATTGGGTAAATTTCATCCTCATGGCGATACAGCAGTTTACGACGCTCTAGTACGAATGGGGCAAGATTTTTCTTTGCGTTACCCTTTGATTGATGCCCAGGGCAATTTTGGTTCTATTGACGGAGACCCTCCAGCAGCAATGAGATATACCGAAGCACGTCTTACACACATAAGCGATTATTTATTACAGGATATCGACAAAGAAACGGTTAATTTTTTTCCTAACTTTGACGGCTCTTTAACAGAGCCGGAAGTCCTTCCCGCGGTTCTTCCCAATTTGTTGCTTAATGGCGCAAGCGGTATCGCTGTGGGGATGGCGACGAATATTCCACCACATAATTTAGCAGAGGTTTGTGACGGTATAATTTATCTCTTAGACCATCCGCAAGCCTCCATCAAAGAATTGCATAAAATTATTAAAGGGCCAGATTTTCCCACAGGAGGCATTGTATGTGGGAAAGCCGAAGTGTTTAAAGCATATAAAGAAGGCAAGGGGAAGCTTACTCTCCGTTCAAAAGCTACAATCGAGCGGGAAAAGGGGAAGGCGCAGATAGTCATCACAGAGATTCCTTACCAACTCAACAAGGCTAATCTTATTGAGTCAATCGCCCGTTTGATTAATGAAAAGAAGATAGAGGGTATTAGTGATTTGCGCGACGAGTCCGACAAAGACGGTATTAGAATTGTGGTAGAGTTGAAAAGGGACGCTCAACCAGAAATAACGCTTAATCAGCTCTATAAACACACCTATTTAGAAACAACATTTGGGGTTATTTTTTTGGCGCTCGTTAACCGCCGCCCTCAAATATTGAACCTTAAGGAAATACTCTTTCACCATATCAATTTTCGTAAAGATATTATTGTAAGAAGAACAAAATACGAGCTGAAAAAAGCACAGCACCGTGCGCATATTTTAGAGGGATTAAAAATAGCTTTAAAGTTTTTAGATAAAGTGGTTGAGCTTATTAAGAAGTCAAAGACGCCTCAGGAGGCAAAGCAAGGTCTTATGAAAAAATTTTCTCTTACTGAAATACAAGCACAGAGCATATTAGAAATGCAGTTGCAGAGATTATGCGCCCTGGAGAGAAAGAAAATAGACCAGGAATATTTGGAGCTTATAAAACGCATAGAGTATCTTAACTCCATTCTTGCTTCGGAGAGAAAACAAGAGGCTCTTATAAAGGAGGAGCTGAATGAATTAAAGAAAAAGTTTGCCGATGCTCGTCGCACAGAAATTGTTGCCCAGAAGGAAGAAATTGAGATAGAAGATCTGATTGTAGAGGAAGACATGGTAGTGACTGTTACGGGCTCAGGTTATATAAAACGTCAACCGGCAAGTGCTTATCGCCGTCAGGGCAGAGGAGGGCGAGGAATTACCGCTATGTCCCCCAAAGAGGAAGATTTTGTAGAGCATCTTTTTGTGGCTTCAAGCAAAGACACTCTTTTAATTTTTACCAATAACGGGAAGGTATACCATTTAAAGACTTACGAGATTCCTCTGGGCTCTCGGTCTTCTCGGGGCAGGGCGCTTGTTAATTTATTAAACCTCTCCTCCAAAGAACGTTTAAGCGCTATTTTAGCTATAAAAGAATTTGAGGAGAAGAGCTTCATATTTATGGCTACCAAGAAGGGTCTGGTCAAAAAAGTAAATCTTGAGTTGTTCTCTAATATGAGAAAAAGCGGAATCTACGCCATAACCCTTGTTAAAGATGACGAGTTAATAGGCGCTGCGTTATGTAGAGACAATGATGAGGTGATGCTGGCGACGAAACAAGGGTTCTCTATAAGATTTTCAGTAAAAGAGGTGCGACCTACAGGAAGGCAGTCTCAAGGAGTAAAAGGTATAAGTCTCTCCAGGCACGATGAGGTTATTGGTATGGTCTTGTTAAGAGGAGGTCTTAAGAAAGGAGAGTTTTCCATACTTACGGTTACAGAGAATGGTTTTGCCAAACGTACAGATGTAGAGGAGTACCGTGTTCAGTCGCGGGCAGGTAAAGGCATTATAAATCTTAAGCTCTCTTCTAAAATAGGTGCTGCAAAAGGTGTGGTTTTTGTTTCTGAAGAGGATGAAGTTATGTGTATAACCCAGAAAGGCGTTCTTATCAGAATCCGCGTCAAAGACATACGTAAGACAGGTCGATCAACCCAGGGGGTAAAAATTATTTCCCTTGATAAAGGAGATAAGCTCTCTTCGGCAACACGGATTGTTCCGGAAAGCTAACTTTGTGAAAAATAAGGTTAAGGGGTTGACTAACACCCCACTTCTTTTTATAATTGGTAAACGCCGACCCCATCGTCTAGCCCGGTTAGGACATGGGCCTTTCGAGCCCACGGCGCCGGTTCAAATCCGGCTGGGGTCGCTTTATTTTTAACAAGAGCCAGATGGACGATACATCTTCACAGCGAGCTCAGATAGCGCGTGGCATCCTTATATTAGGGATGATAAATGTAGGATGGTTCGGTGTATTATTTTTGGCAAATTTACTTTTATACATCTCTCTAACTACCAATCCCAGAGTTCTTGCGACAATTACAGAATTACTTAAGAGTAGAGGCATAGAGACAACCTTGACTTACGCAACCGTTAAAGTAGCAATAACTATCCAGATGGTAATTTGTCTTTTGTACATCATTAGTGGCGTGGGGATTTTAAAAAGAAAAAATTGGGGTCGCAAATTTACCGTATGTTTCGCCTCTATTTATGTATTTGTCCTATTTGTTTTGACTGTATTGCAGCCGTCTATTGTTAAGTATACCCTCTTTCGGATAATCTATCCGGGTATATTAATCTGGTATTTTACCAGCAAAAAAATTATCAGCAATTTTTCTTAGTGTAATGTGTGGTATCGCAGGATATATTGGTAAGGAAAAAGATATAAGGTTTTTAGTAGATATTCTAAAACGGTTAGAATACAGGGGATACGATTCTTGTGGTATTGCTGTTTTGAGAGTAGGCAGGGTATTTTTTAAAAAGGTTCGCGGGAAAATTGTTCGCCTCCAGGGGCTGCTAAAAGAGGATTTTAAATTCTCTGTAGGAGTCGCCCATACGCGTTGGGCAACGCACGGTGTTCCCAATCAGCACAATGCCCACCCCCATTACGATTGTCGTAAGAATATATTTGTGGTTCATAATGGTATAATTGAAAACTACCAACCATTAAAAAGTAGGCTGCAGAAAAAAGGCCACAAGTTTATTTCTCAGACAGACACAGAGGTGTTAGTGCACCTTTTAGAAGATTATGCGCGCTCAGGTAATTTTTTAGATGCCTTGCGCAAGACCGTAGGCATTTTAGAGGGTAGCTTTGCTCTTGCGGTTATTTATCCAAAAGAAGAAGCGATTTTTTTTGCCAGAAAAGATTCTCCTCTTGTTCTGGGGAAAACACCTGAGGGGTTTATTCTGGCTTCGGGTATACCTGCAATCTCAGGTTTCACCAGAAAGATAATCAATTTAGAAGATGGATGGATGGGGGTTGTTAAAAAAGATACAGTAGAAATATTCAGCTTTAAAGGGAAAAAAATAACACCATCCATAGAGAACATTAATATTTCTTCTGCCCATATTTCAAAAGAGCACTATACTCATTTTATGTTGAAGGAGATATTCGAACAACCCTCGGTTATGCGCCGTTTAGCCACAGCATATATCAAAGGAGACGAGGTTGTTTTTAAAAACCTTATGCTTAAAGAGAGAGTTCTTAAGTCTCTGCGAAAGATTCATATTTTTGCCTGTGGCACTGCCTATCACGCAGGATATGTTGCTAAGTATTTTTTAGAAAAGATTTCCAATATAGACACAGAGATAGATGTTTCATCGGAAGCGCGATACAGAAAGATACATTTAGACAAGAAAAGTTTAGTTTTAGCGATATCTCAATCAGGAGAAACAGCTGATACCTTAGCTGCTGTACGTAGAGCGAAGAAACAGGGGGCGCACATTTTAGGGATATGTAATGTCTTAGGGTCCACTCTTACCAAAGAAAGCGACAGTCTTATTTATACTTTTGGGGGTCCTGAAATCGGTGTTGCTTCTACCAAGGCATACACTGCCCAGGTTTTTTCTTTAATGCTTTTTGCCCTTTATCTTGCACGTTTACGAAGGGAGATTTTGCTTAACAGATTCAAGTCTTTTCTTGGCGAACTGAAAACAGTTGGTGCCTATCAAGAGAAGATTCTTAACAAGGCCCCTCAGATAAGAAAAATAGCCAGGCAGTTTTCCCGTTTTGGTTGCTTTTTGTTTTTAGGCCGGGGCATAAACTATCCTTCAGCTTTGGAAGGGGCATTAAAACTGAAGGAAATATCATATATCCCTGCTGAGGGGTATCCTGCTGGCGAGATGAAGCACGGCCCCATTGCCCTTATTGATGAGTATCGGGCGGTTGTGTGTATTGCCCCGGGCGACGAGTTATATTCCAAAATTATTTCTAATATTCAGGAGATAAAAGCAAGAAAAGGGAAAGTTTTAGCCATTGTTAATGAAGGGGATTATCAGGCGCAAAAATTAGCCAATGCTGTTATTCATCTCCCCAAAGTAAAACATCCAGAGATTGTACCTCTTCTTGTCGCAGTGCCTTTACAACTTTTTGCCTATTTTGTTGCTAAAAACTTAGGATGTGAAATTGACCAGCCACGAAATCTTGCGAAGTCGGTAACGGTAGAATAAATAATGTCTCACAGAAAGCAGGTTTATGCTTTATATAGTTTCTACTCCTATAGGTAATTTAAAAGATATTACCCTGCGTGCGCTGGAGGTGCTTAAAGGAGTGGATATCATTCTTGCCGAGGACACCCGCAGAGCAGGAGTCCTTTTAAAGTATCACGGGATTAAAAAACCAGTATTAAGTTTTCATGACCACAACAAAGTTTTCTGCACGAAAAAGGTGCTGTCCTTTCTTAAGGAAGGCAAAGATTGCGCACTTATCTCTGAGGCCGGTACGCCGGGAATTTCCGACCCGGGATTTTATCTTATACGTGCCTGTGTAAATAGCGGGTTAGATTTTACCGCTATTCCCGGGCCGAGTGCGGTTACGAACGCGCTCGTGTTAAGCGGTCTTCCTACAGACAGTTTTTATTTTGCCGGATTTCTCTCGCCAAAAAAGGGAAAGCGCCGAAGGCAACTGAAAGAGTTGTCTCAACTTGCTACAACCCTAATATTTTTTGAGTCCCCTCATCGGGTTGCGGGGACTCTGGAGGATATCAAGGATTGTTTCGACGGGAAGAGGATTGCTCTTGCAAGAGAGATGACCAAGGTTTATGAGGAGGTCGTAAGAGGAAAACCGGCTGATGTGCTGAAGATAATCCAGAAAACCCCCCCCAAAGGCGAGTTTGTTATTGTAATAGATAATCGGCAGAAATAGAGAAAATATTTTTTATGCCTCATTGCAGTTGCTGTGGTGTTTCTTCTTTCTTCCCATCGTGTTTAATGTCATTAAATAATTTGCTGTAAAAGTTGACCAATGAAGAGGAAGAAAAATATGTGGATGGGCCCTCTACAGTTGTGCTGGATGTTTGTCCTGGTAGTCCTGCGTATAAAGCAGGACTAAAGCCGGGCGATATTATTTGTAAAGTTGGGGGTAAACGTGGTCCCTATGGTGAACTTCTCTCCGGACAGTTTCTGGAGATTTTAAGGAATCATAAAGCCGGCGATAAACTTAAACTGGAGATACTGCGCGCTCTAAAATATCGGAAGATTATAGAGGTTATACTGGAAGAGACAGAGCATAGAGGCTACTATTAGACGAATTTTAGTAATACAAAAGAGACTTTCTCTATATGATTAACCTTTTTCCTTGAGATAGAAGTAAACTTTTTTATTATCGTTGCAAGCTAATAAAAACAAATTTCTTGACAAAAGAGGCCTTTTAATCTAATTTATAGTTAATACGCAAGCCATTATAAAAAAATAGAAAGAAATTTAATCACAAGGAGAATTCAATGAAAGATGAAATGGATATTCTAAGAGAAGTAAGCTCTATAGCGGCAGCGCATGGTAGTCGTGCGCTTTCGGAGATGCTTAAGAAAAAGATAAATTTAACTCTACCAAGTTTAGAATCTTTGCGTCCTCAACAGTTAACAGCCAAGATTGCTACAGATACCCCCGTAGTGAGTGTGCAGAGCAGAATCCTAAGCGGTATTTCAGGAAGCGTTGTGCTTATCTTAGAGGAGCAAAGCGCCTTTCAGCTTATTAGTATATGTTACACGAATCATGGTAAAGAGAAGCCTGCGCAATTTACAGAGATGGGGTTTTCCGTTATTAAAGAAATAGGCAATGTAGTAATTGGGTCTTATGCAGGGGCTTTAAGTATATTTTTAAAAACCCCCGTTGTTCCTTCTATTCCTACCCTTATAAATGGCCCTTTAGCAGAGATTATTCACTCAGTAGCTTCTCCTTACGATGAAGAGGATTATGTATTATTGATAGAAGCTTTTTTTGAGGAAGTTGAGCGTCGAATTAAGGGGGGGCTTTATTTTGTTCTTACTCCCCAGGCGATGAGGGAAATTCAAGGGGCGTGTAAGAAAATCCTCGAGTCTTTAGAGCAATAAGGGTTTATTAGCGAAATCACTTTTTGCAGATTATCCTTGACATACGCGATGTTTTAAGTTATATTTTAGAAAACCTTTAAGCTGGTCCCGTGAGGCCAGTAAGGAGTAGCTATGCAAAGAAAAGAAACAAGTAGGCCCACCAGTTAAGGTGGGATTTATTTTTTATGGAAGGATTTAGAGAAAAAACCTGTGTTTTATCAGCCCAAGACATAAAAAGAACTCTTTATCGGTTAGCCCACCAGATATTAGAAAAGACACCAGATACAGGACTGCTTGCGTTAATAGGTATTCAGACGCGAGGGGTATTTATTGCCCAAAGACTAAAAAACATTATAAAGGAAGTAGAAGGCATAGAGCTTCCCTTAGGTATTTTGGACATTACTCTTTATCGCGATGATTTAACAACGGTAGGACCGAGTCCTCTTGTTAAGGAGACTAAAATCAATTTTGATATCAACGACAAAGTAGTAATTCTTATCGATGACGTTCTTTTTACAGGAAGGACTGTCCGTGCTGCCTTAGATGAAATTACCGACTTTGGTCGCCCTAAGAGAGTGGAGCTTCTCGTTTTAATTGATAGAGGACATCGTGAGTTACCAATTCGTGCTGATTTTGTTGGTAAAAATATTCCTACTGCAAAGACGGAGTTAGTAGAGGTAAGGCTTAATGAGATAGATAAAAAAGAAGAGGTGGTCGTCCTTACACCAGCAAGCTGATTGAAATGGAAGGTTGGACTAAAAAGCATATAATTGCCCTTAAAGATTTGTCGCGTTCAGAGATTGAGACTATTTTTAGCATAGCCCAAAATTTTAAAGAGATTTCCCAGAGAGAGGTAAAGAAGACACCCACCTTAAGAGGCAAAACAGTAATTAATCTTTTCTTTGAAAATTCTACGCGTACACGCACGTCTTTTGAGTTAGCAGCTAAACGATTAAGCGCAGATGTCCTAAACTTTTCCTCTTCGGCAAGTAGTTTAAGCAAAGGGGAAAGTATTATCGACACTATAAAAAACTTAGAGTCTTATCATCCAGATATTCTTGTTGTCCGCATAGGCTTAAGCGCCTCTTTAGAGGTTCTTAAAAAGCATACCAGAGCCAGTATTGTTAATGCTGGCGATGGTAAAAATGAGCACCCTACCCAGGCGCTTTTAGATATGTTTACCGTAAAAGAGGCAAAAGGCACTTTAGAAGATTTAAAGGTTCTTATTGTGGGAGACATTCTACATTCACGGGTTGCCCGTTCTAACATATTTGGGTTTCAGAAGTTTTCTTCTACAGTTAGAGTATGCGGCCCTCAAACACTAATACCTTATGAATTTGAAAAAATGGGCGTCGAGGTATTTTATGATTTAGACGCAGCAATTAAAGACGCAGATGTTATTATTATGTTGCGAATACAAAGAGAACGTCAAAGCGGTATGTTTTTTCCTTCAATCAGAGAATATGTAGAAAAATTTTCTCTTACACCCGCCCGTATAAAAAAGGCAAAGAGCAATTGTTTAATTCTGCATCCTGGCCCTATTAACTGGGATATAGAAATAAGTTCTACGCTCAAAGAAAGATTACATCCCCTGATACTGCGTCAGGTGGAAAATGGGTTAGCCATTAGAATGGCAGTGCTATATTTGATAGGAACTCAAAAGAAAGACAATGAAAATACTAATTAAAAAAGCAACGGTTGTTAATCCCGATATTACCTTTAACGCAGATATATTAATTTCTAACAGTAAGATAGTGAAGATAAGCCAGAATATAAGAGAGAGGGCAGATAAGGAAATAGATGCGGAGGGCAAGTTTGTTATGCCTGGCTTTATCGACATGCATACTCACCTGCGTACACCAGGCAGAGAGGACGAAGAGGACTTATTAAGCGGCTCTCAGGCAGCAGCAAAAGGAGGATTTACTACTATTTGTTGTATGTCCAACACATCGCCTTGCATTGATAACGAGGGGCTTGCGCGTTGGATCATTGATGAAGCAGAAAAAATTGGATTGGTGGATATACTTCCCATAGGAGCAATTACCAGGGATAGAAAAGGCAGAGAGCTTACAGAGTTCGGAGCTTTAGCTAAAGCAGGCTGTTGTGCATTAAGTGACGACGGCGATTCTATAGAGGATAGCGCCATTTTTAGAAAAGCCTTAGAGTATGCTAAGATGTTTGATTTGCTCATTATCTCTCATTGCGAAGACAGGAGCTTATCCCAGGAAGGGGCGATGCGGGAGAGTTTTATATCTTCTAAATACGGTATAGCCTCCATTGCTGATATAAGCGAGAGCTTAAGGGTGTATAGAGATATTGAGATAGCACGTTACGTAGACGCCAGATTGCATTTGGCTCATATAAGTTGTGCAAAAAGTATAGATATAATAAGAAAGGCCAGGAAAGGATTCCCTCGACTTACCTGTGAAACCGCTCCACACTATTTTCTTCTTACTGTAGATGATATTGAACGAGGAGGGTTTAGTGGTAATTACCGTGTTAATCCTCCTTTGGGAGAAAAAAAAGACACTCTAGCTATAAAAGATGCCTTAAAAGAAGGGACAATAGACTGTATTGCCACAGATCATGCTCCACACTCTTTTGCAGAAAAAGAATTACCCTTTGAGCAGGCGCCTTGCGGATTTATTGGTTTGGAGCTTGCCTTTTCCTTGGCTTATACGCAGTTAGTTCGGAACAACTTTATTGACTTATCAAATCTGGTAAGAAAAATGTCTGCAAATCCTGCACGTATTTTAAAATTACCATTAAAAGGAGAAATTAAAGAAGGTTTTGTAGCCGATATAGTGGTGGTTAATTTAGAAAAAGAGTGGCGGGTTCAGGAAGACAATCTTTTTTCCAAGTCTAAAAACACTCCTTTTTTAGGACAAATCTTTAAAGGGGTGGTAGAATACACTATTCATCGCGGTAGAATAGTGTATAAGAATGAATAAATTTATTGTGACTAAAGAGCTTGGGAAGCTGGCGCGGTGGCTGAGAATCTTAGGTTTTGACACGGTTTATTATACAAGCAGCAACATAGGAAGTTTAATTATAGAAGCCCTGCGGGGAGATAGGGTTATTGTTACCCGCAGGAGAGCTAAAATCGATGAGCTTGAGAAAAGAACAGTAGTGATAACATCCAGTGAGCTTAAAGAGCAACTTAGGGAATTGAGAACCAAACTAAACCTGCATTTTGATGAAAGCAAGATGTTTAAGCGTTGTGTGCTCTGTAATAGTGTCCTGTTTGAGGCAGATAAGAATTCCATTAAAAACGAGGTTCCTGAATACGTTTTTAATACCCACAACATTTTCATGAAATGTAACTGCTGTAAAAAAATATACTGGGAAGGTACACATTGGGGTAATATCAAAAATGTTTTAAGTTCGCTGGGAGGGGAGTCTTGAAACATATAAAAGGAGAGTTTTGTTTAAACGAATTGCTCCATTGTAGATATAAGTATAAGTTTCTTGAAGAAGAATATAAAAAAGGAGAAGGGATTGCAAAGCGCGGATTGCCCGATACATATCAGCTTGCAAAACAGGACGACACAAAGCGCGTTTAAAACGGTTAAAATTTAGATGAGATTTATAGCGGATTTTCATATACATTCTAAATATTCGCGAGCCACCTCAAAAACGATGGATATTCCTAACCTTGTAAAATGGGCACGTTACAAAGGTATCACTCTTTTAGGAACGGGAGACTTTACCCATCATCTTTGGCTAGAAGAGTTGAAGCATTATCTACAACCCCAACCCGATAAAGGTTTATTGTATTGCGAAGGTGTATATTTTGTTCTTTCTGTAGAGGTTTCTAACATCTTTTCCCAGAATAATAAAGTTTACCGTGTTCATAATATAATTATGGTGCCTTCCTTTAATGTGGCCGCAGAAGTTAACCGTATGTTGAGCTTCCATGGGAACTTAGCCAGTGATGGCAGGCCTATTTTTGGTATGAGTTGTAGGACGCTTGCGCAGGAGCTGTTCAAGATATCCGAAGACATTATGCTTATTCCTGCACATATCTGGACACCTTGGTTTAGCGTGTTTGGTTCCAATTCTGGGTTTAACTCTCTCGAAGAGGCTTTTGGTAAATACACAGAAAAAATAACCGCTTTAGAAACGGGTCTTTCCAGCGACCCGCCGATGAACTGGCGGCTGTCCTCTTTAGACAGTTATACCCTGGTTTCTAATTCGGATGCCCACTCCCCAAGCCGTATTGGCAGAGAAGCCAATGTATTTGATTGCGCCCTTGATTACTGGGAAATCAAAAGAGCGCTTGAAACAAAGGACAGAGATAAGTTTCTTTATACCGTTGAGTTTTTTCCTGAGGAAGGAAAATATCACTATGATGGCCACCGCAACTGTAACGTACGCTTTCATCCCGCAGAGACAAAAAGACTTAATGGGATTTGTCCTGTGTGTAGAAAGCCTTTAACCAGAGGAGTGCTTTATAGAGTGGATGAGTTAGCTGATAGACCCGAAGGGTTTGTCCCTGAGAATGCAATTGGCTACAAAAGTTTGGTTCCTTTGGACGAGATAATTGCAGAGATAAAAGGTGTAGATAAGAAGAGTAAAAGCGTAGAAAAGGAATATGTGAATTTGGTAAAAGAATTTGATTCTGAATTTAATCTTCTGGTGAATATTCCCACGGAGGAGCTTTATTCTAAGCTGCCTACTCGTCTAGCTGATGGTATACGGCGCATAAGGGAAAAACAACTTAATATTTTGCCAGGTTTTGATGGGGAGTACGGTAAGATTAAGATATTTGATGAGGAGAAAACAGCAGAAGATAAAGGACAGATGACGCTTTTTTGAGGATGAAGGTAGCTATTGTTTACTATTCATTTTCAGGCAATACTCAAAATGTGTGTGAGTTTATTATGAATAAGCTCAACAAAGAAGGGATTGCGACAAGTCCGATAGTACTTAAGCCAAAGAGAGAAACGCGTTCTTTTTTTAACCAGGGGTGGTTAGCATTTCTACGCAGGGAAGTAGAACTTCTAAATATAGAAAACATCAAGACCCTCTCTGAGTATGATTTTGTTATTGTTGCCTCACCGGTGTGGGCTTTTACGATAACACCAGCTATGCGCAGTTACCTTAATAAGGCGCAAGGGCTAAAAGGAAAAAAATGTGCAGTTTTACTTACAGCAGGAGGTATTAAAGGGGCAGGCAGAGCTTTGGAGGAGTTTGTGTCGCTTATTAAGGGTATGGAGGGAGAGGTTGTTTTTAAAAAAGTGTTGGTGGGCAAGCAGACAAAGGATAAAGAATATTTGGAAGAAGAGCTAAAATACCTTTTCGAGGCAGTTTATTAAATGCCTGTTTGTAAAGCCCCTGTAGCTTAACGGATAAAGCACAGGCCTCCGGAGCCTGGCATGGCTGTTCAATTCAGCCCAGGGGCACTACTGTGCTGTTTATGGAAAAAAGAAAATTTAAGATTCACTCAATCCAGACGGCGGTTAACTTTGCATGCATTATTATGCTGTTGTTTGTACCTTTAACCAGAGTGCCGGCTGTGGTATCAGCATCTTTGTCTTTCCCGCCTCATGTTACTTTACACAAGGGGTGGAAGATGGTGGATGAGGCTTCAGGTATTAAGGAAGACCTTGTATCTTTCAGTGTTTTCTGCAAACAGCACCTTCCTCCGTACACCAACGTTCTTTTTTTTGTGCCATATTTTTATTACCGTCACCAGTACAACACGAAATATAATTTCACTTATATGCCTCATCGCATGAGATTTTATCTTTATCCCATAAAAGTGTGGTGGTTTAAAGATAAATACAATATTCTCGCCCGAAGGTGGTTGCATGTTGAGGTTGACTCAAAAAAACTAGTTCTTTCTAGGATTGATTTTATCATCGGGTTTGCCTTAAACAGTGAAGATTTCCCTGGGTTTATTGAATACCGGCGCAGTAAAGAGGGAGGGGTTATATTAAAGAGACGATGAGTATGGCTTATTTTCTTCTCAGTGCGGGGTGCGGATATATTCTGGTGAGGTACCTTTCCTCACGAGAATCGTACGCTACAAGGATAGTATACAGTATGCCGGCAGGAGCGGTTTTTATAAGTTTTTTTATGTTCATCTCCTCTTTGGTTACTGGTAATTTTTTTGCTGGTTACTTTGTGATTTTACTTCTGGCTGTGTCTGGTATATTTTTTCTCAGCACGGATGCGCTCCGGAGGGTAAAGGCAGGTAGTATGTCGTGGCGTTTTATTGGAGAAATAGGTTTATTTGTGGGTGTTACCCTGCTTCTTGGATCCCATCTTTTTATGCATCTTCCCCTTACGGTAAGGGATGCCTGGGCTTCTTACGGATTGAAGGGAAAAATTTTCTTTATTGAGCAGAGAATACCTCTTGAGCATTTTAAAAACCAACAGTTCCTTCAGTTTCTGCGCCTCCCTTTTTATCCATTGAATCTTTCTCTGAACGAAAGTTTTCTTGCTACATTGCTGGGGGATTTTAATGAGACAAAGTTAAAAATGATTTCTCTCGCTTTTGGATTGATGAGTATAAGTCTTGTTTACCTGTCATTAAAAAAAATTCTCTCGGTGGCGGGTGCATTTTTGTTAACGGGAGTTTTTGCTTTTACGCCTATGGTTATTCTTCATTCAGCGAGTTTTTTTGCAGGCTTAAGTGATATACTCTTTATGTTTTACAACCTTGCTGCCGCAGGTTTGCTTTATGAGTTTTCCCGGACAAAAGACAAACGTACATTTTTCCTCTCAAGTTTCTTTGCTGCCGCTTCTTTATGGACCAAGTTTGAAGGGTTTGTCTGTATTTTTGCCATCCTGGCAGCATCTTTTTTTCTTTTTGATAAAAGAGAATGGGTAAAGATTTGCTTATGGTACCTTCTTTTGCCTGTAGTGTTGAATGCACCCTGGTGGATAATTAAGTTTATTACCCGGATGGAGTTTGTCTATACTTTTATCCGGCTTCATCCGTTGGCGGCGATAGGGGAGAAACTTGGCATGTTGATTTCCGTCTTGAGCAAAGAGTTTGTCTCTTTCGGCAAGTGGGGCTGGGTATGGCTGGTTGTTCCTGTGGCGGTTGTGGTAAATATTCGTAAATTATTGGATAAAGGAGTACAGTATTTCCTCGCTATTCTTCTGGTTGAGATAGCAGGGTATATCTTTGTGCTTGCTTTTCTGTCTTCTCCTGATACTCTCCGTGCACGTATAAAGTTAGGTCCTCCTTTAAGTGTTGAGAGGCAACTTCTGCATGTGTTGCCCTTTGCGGTTCTTCTTGTGGGAGCAACTCTGGGGAGAAGTATTTTTGGTAAGGAGAAAGTACAATGAATGTCTCTGTTGTTGGTGGGTTTAAATGTTCTAAGAGGGCATATGATGATGCATACCATCTGGGTAAATTCATTGCACATCAGGGCTGGACAGTTGTGTGCGGCGGAGGGGCGGGAGTAATGGAGGCGGTATGCAGGGGGGCAAAAGAGGAGGGAGGTCTTACGATAGGGATTCTTCCGAGTTATACCGGCGAGGAAGCCAATCCCTACCTGGATGTTAAGATTCCTACCGGCCTGGGGTATGCACGGAATGTTCTTGTTGTGCGGGCTTCTCCTGTAGTAGTGGCAGTAGATGGTAAGTATGGAACTCTTTCAGAAATTGCTTTTGCTCTTAATGAGGGTAAACCTGTGCTTGGTATTGGCACGTGGAAAATAAAAGGAGTGAAGGGATTTAAAAAACCAGAGGATGTTATTAGGTACATTAAAAGAAGGTGGAAATGAGTGAGAAAGCAGTATTAATGCTGGAAGACGGATTACTATTAGAGGGAAAATCTTTTGGTATCTCAGGCGAGGCGGTAGGAGAAGTTGTGTTTAATACATCCATGACAGGTTATCAGGAGATTCTTACTGACCCATCATATCGCGGACAGATTGTGTGTATGACTTATCCTTTGATTGGCAACTATGGAGTTAACGAGACAGATGTAGAATCAAAACGTGTGCAGGTAGAAGGGTTTATAGTTAAGGAATCTTCTCTTATTGCATCTAGTTGGCGGGCACAGGTTAAATTACAGGATTGTCTTTCTTCTAATGAAGTGGTTGCTATATCAGATGTAGACACAAGGGCTATTACGCGCCGGATACGTCAGAAAGGGGCGATGAAAGGGATAATTTCTACTGTAGATTTTAATGTTAAAAGTTTAAAGAAAAAACTGGAAGTTACTCCTTCAATTGTAGGGCAAGATTTGGTAGAGAAGGTTAGTTGTGACAGTACCTATGAATGGGAGGAGGGCTTAGGGATTAAGAAGCTGCCAGGGGAGTACAGGCGCGACCCAGCGAACAGATGTGTGGTGGTGATAGATTGTGGAGTAAAGCTGAGTATTTTGCGTAATTTGAAGGAATATTTTTTGTGTGTTATGGTTGTTCCTGCAAAGACACCTTTAAAAGAAATTTTAAAGTTAAGACCAGATGCTTTGTTATTTTCTAACGGTCCAGGTGACCCTGAACCAGTTACTTATGTAATTGAAACCGCACGGGAAGTCATCGCTCGTCTTAAAAAGAGAGAACTGAAAGTTGCTGTTATGGGAATATGCCTGGGGCATCAGTTGTTAGGACTTGCTTTTGGAGGGCGGGCAGAAAAACTTAAGTTTGGTCATCACGGCGGTAACCACCCTGTTAAGGATTTGGAAAGTGGTCGGATTGATATAACTGCTCAGAATCATAATTTTGTTATACCACATACGAGTATTCCTGAGGCAGAGCTAGTACCTACACATATAAACCTTTACGACCACACCCCCGAAGGTGCTCGACATAAAAAGTTACCTCTGTTTAGTGTCCAGTTCCATCCCGAAGCAGGGCCCGGCCCCTTTGATGCCCAGTACATATTCGGGCAGTTTGCCAGAATGGCGCAAGAGGTGCAAAAATAAAGGAGAGTATATGCCAAGACGTGCAGATTTAGAAAAAATCCTCATTATTGGTTCAGGGCCAATAATTATTTCCCAGGCGTGTGAGTTTGACTATTCAGGAACACAGGCGTGCAAAGCGTTATCAGAGGAAGGGTACAAAGTTGTCTTACTCAACTCAAACCCAGCAACTATTATGACGGACCCTGAATTTGCTTACGCCACATACGTTGAGCCTGTTAACGTAGATGTTCTTGAGAAAATTATAGAGAAAGAACGTCCGCAGGCGTGTTTGCCTACCCTTGGTGGCCAGACAGCTTTAAACGTTGCTTTTGAAGCTGCTAAAAGAGGGGTATTTAAAAAGTATAATGTAGAGTTAATTGGGGCTAACCAGGAAGCTATTGCCCGAGCGGAAGACAGAAAACTGTTTAAGCAAACAATGGAGAAAGCAGGAATTGAGCTGCCACGTTCGCGGACGGTGTATTCTTTTGAAGAAGCGAAAAAGGCGTTAGAGTATGTAGGACTTCCTTGTGTTATTAGGCCGGCGTTTACTTTAGGAGGAACAGGAGGGGGTATTGCTTATAACGTTGAGGAGTTTGAGGAAATTGCTAAACGAGGGCTGGATTTGAGTCTTATAAGCGAAGTTTTAATTGAAGAGTATCTTTGGGGGTGGAAAGAGTTTGAGCTGGAGGTGATGCGCGATAAAAATGATAATGTGGTTATTATCTGTTCGATTGAGAATTTTGACCCTATGGGTATCCATACCGGCGATTCTATTACTGTGGCACCAGCACAGACTCTTACAGATGTTGAGTATCAGAAGATGCGTACAGCAGCAATCCGGGCAATACGCGCAATTGGCGTGGAGACCGGCGGAAGCAACATACAGTTTGCCCTTAACCCTGAAAATGGGCGTATGGTGATAATTGAGATGAATCCGCGCGTATCGCGTTCATCCGCGCTTGCCTCAAAAGCCACAGGTTTTCCCATTGCTAAAATTGCGGCAAAACTTGCAGTGGGATACACCCTTGATGAGATTCCCAATGACATTACCAAAGAGACACCTGCTTCGTTTGAGCCTACAATCGATTACTGTGTGGTAAAAATCCCCCGTTTTGCTTTTGAGAAGTTTCCGCAGGCGGATAAAACATTAACCACCTCCATGAAGTCTATAGGGGAAGTTATGGCTATAGGCCGGACGTTTAAAGAAGCTCTTCAGAAGGGGTTGCGTGCTTTAGAGATTGGTAAGACAGGGTTTAATCCAGTTGTGGATAGAGAGAACCTTTTACAGGCACCAGATAGAAGAGAAAAGATAAAAGAGGGTTTGATTACTCCCAATGATAAACGGTTGTTTTACATAGCTGAAGCGTTCCGGGAAGGGTTTAATGTGGAAGAGGTGAGCGCACTTTCCCGAATAGATAAATGGTTTCTTGCCAACATACAAGAAATAATTCAGTTCGAAGAGGAGTTAAAAAAACGCAATAGTCTGGATAAAGAGATGCTTCTTAAGGCAAAAAAAATGGGGTTTTCTGACAGGTACTTGGCTGACCTTATTGGTCTTAGTGAAGAGAAAATACGCCATTTGCGTCAGAGACACAAAATAGAGGTAACTTACAAACTTGTTGATACTTGTGCTGCTGAGTTTGAGGCGTACACTCCTTATTATTACTCTACTTACGAATCAGAATGTGAAGCAAGAGTCTCTTCTGACAAGAAAAAAGTTGCTATTCTGGGAGGGGGACCAAATCGGATAGGCCAGGGTATTGAGTTTGACTACTGTTGTGTACATGCGGCCTTTTCTTTAAGAGAAGAAGGAATAGAAGTCCTTATGATTAACTGCAACCCAGAGACAGTTTCTACCGATTATGATACTTCCGATAAATTATATTTTGAACCTATAACGTTGGAAGATGTTCTTAATATTGTCCGTAAAGAGAAACCGTATGGTGTAATCTTACAATTTGGAGGACAAACTCCTCTTAACCTTGCCTTGGGATTGGAAAAGGAGGAAGTAAATATCTTAGGGACAGAGGCGTCATCTATCGACAGAGCCGAGGACAGAGATAAATTTAAAAAACTTCTGCATCAGTACCGCCTGCGCCAGCCAGAAAGCGGTATTGTTCGTACTGTGGAGGAGGCGAAAAGAATAGCGGAGAAACTGGGCTTTCCGGTAATGGTGAGGCCTTCTTATGTGCTTGGTGGCCGGGCTATGGAGATTGTTTATGATATACAAACCTTAGAGAGTTTTGTTAAAGAGGCGCGGGAGAATTCTCCTAATCAAACTATTCTTATTGATAAGTTTCTGGAAGATGCCACTGAAGTTGATGTTGACCTTATTGGCGATGGCGATACCTTTGTTATTGGAGGTATTCTTGAGCATATAGAAGCTGCTGGTGTGCATTCCGGAGATAGTGCTATGTGTTTACCTCCTTTTAGTCTTTCGCCGGAGATTGTAGACAAAATAAGAGAAGCAAGTTATACTCTTGCTCGTGCTCTTCAGATAAAAGGACTTATGAATATCCAGTTTGCTGTCAAGAACGACGAGATTTATGTCCTGGAAGTCAACCCCCGTGCTTCGCGGACAATTCCTTTTATCTCTAAAAGTATCGGGATACCTCTTGCTAAACTGGCGGCAAAAGTGATGGTTGGTAAGACTCTGTGTGAGCTGGGGTTTACGCAGGAGATAGTCCCGCCTTACATGAGCGTAAAGGAATCCGTATTTCCCTTCAACCGGTTTCTGGGGGTGGATATTATGCTTGGCCCGGAGATGCGTTCTACAGGAGAGGTGATGGGTATTGACAGAGATTTCTCTCATGCCTACCTTAAGAGCCAGTTGGCAGCTTCTCAGTTTCTCCCCCGGGATGGCACGGTATTTGTCTCTGTAAAAGATAAAGATAAAAATGGTATTATAGAAGTTGCGCGGAAACTTAAAAATATGGGGTTTAATCTCCTTGCTACATCAGGCACAGGGAAGGTTCTTGAGGATAACGGCATCAAGGTGACGGTTTTGCCGAAACTGGCCGAAGGAAGACCGAACATTCTTGACTACATTAAAAATAGAAGGGTGCATCTTATTATTAACACGCCTTCTGGGCGTATTCCCCGTAAGGATGAAATAGTTATCCGCAGTACCGCCACTCTTTACAATACCCCGGTGATTACCACATTAGCAGGGGCAGTTGCCTCTCTGGGCGCAATAGAAGTTTTAAGAAAAAAAGAGTTGGGGGTAAAAAGTTTGCAGGAGTACCACAGAAGTATCCCCTACAGGCAGGATGCTTAACCGCCAGCAGATAAAACAACTCATTACCCATCAGGCACTTGTTCAGGAATACATTGACCTGGATCAGCAACTTACTCCTAACGGATTTGATTTAACTGCGGGGAGGATTTTTCTTATCGATACTGCTGGATGTGTGGATTTTGATAACAGACAGCGCCGTCTTCCTGAAGGAAGAGAGGTTCCTCAGGAAGAAATCTCAGAGAACAAAAAAGGGTGGCGTCTGTCTCCGGGAGTTTATAAGGTACGTACCAATGAGATAATAAATTTACCGGATGATTTAGTAGCCCTTGCTTTTTCCCGGACCACTCTTTTAAGGATGGGAGTGTTTACTGTGCATGGCGTATGGGATGCTGGTTTTTCCGGCCGGGGTGAGTTTCTTTTGCAGGTATGTGCGAAAGAGGGAGTGGAGATACTCGAAGGTGCTCGGCTTGCACAACTTGTGTTTTTCCCTGTAGAAAAAACACAGGGATACACAGGTATTTTCCGGGGCTTAAAGTAGAAGTATATGTACGAGGAGGAGCAGTTTCCGTTTGAAGAGGTTGTTGAGGAGCAGGAAGACCCCGATGTTGATAAGTTAAACCTATATTCTCACTGTAAGAGCCAATCCCTGCAAATACTATTACCTTTACTGCGGGGAGGAAGTCTCCGGTGGCAGGCAGGTCTGTTGGGTAGTATGGATGGCTGTGGCTGTTGTAATAGTGTTTTTAACAATGGCTGTTATTCACACAGGGTAAAGGAGGCCTTATGCATACACTTTCTGTAACCACAACCAGGAGAGTGGAGTTTGTGGATATTACAGAGGAGGTGGAGAATCTCGTCCGCAAGGAAGGTGTTAAAGAAGGGATATGTGTGATTTTTTGTCCGCATACAACTGCCGGGTTGACCATTAATGAGAACGCTGACCCTTCTGTTCAGAAAGATATCATAGACCACCTTGCAAGAATTATTCCTTACGGTGCAGGTTACACCCATTCAGAAGGTAACGCTGATTCCCATATTAAGTCTTCCCTTGTGGGGGACACTTTAAATGTGATTGTTCATAAGGGTACGCTTATTCTCGGGAGATGGCAGGGGATTTATTTCTGCGAGTTTGATGGTCCGCGTCACAGGAAAGTATATATAAAGGTAATAAAAGACCAATGAAAAGGCGGATACGGTACCATGGCGCTCTTATCTTTCTTGCGATAATCACTGTAATTGTTGGGAAAAGCTAATTGAGGGTGCTCCTTTTATGAAAGAGATAATTGTTATAGGGAGTGTGGTTTGTATTATACTCATAGCACTAAGCGTTGGGTATAAAGATAAAGGAGGCTGATATGCCGGAGTTAGCAGAAGTAGAAACCATCCGCAGACAATTGGAGAAGGAGGTTAAGGGTAAAAAGATACGCGATGTGGTTATAAAGGATAAGAGGATTATTAAAGGTATATCCGCGAAGGAATTTACTGCCCGCATTAAGGGTAAGACCTTAAGAGAGTTTCTCCGTCGGGGGAAAGTTCTTATTATAAAACTGGAGGATGAACTTTTTCTTATTGTGCACCTGCGTATAAGCGGCTGGATTCTTGTAAGCAGGGAGCAAGAGAAATATTGTTGTGTACTTCTTTAGATTTCTTTCACATGTAATCTAATTCTCCCTGGCAAGCTGTTGATTGGCGAGAATAAACTCATTTACACTTGGTAATATAGAAAATAAAATAAATAGCAGT